>LinusII_BA0109CM-p1__coassemble_947_pt1 | contig 53772 bp, 41 predicted proteins | sample LinusII_BA0109CM-p1__metabat2_high_PE_035 | metagenome-assembled genome bin LinusII_BA0109CM-p1 | reverse complement strand
ACCAGTTGAGCGAAAACATATTTGTCTTGATTCATTTGAAGCCATTTGATTTGGTCTCAAAGGTACAAATTCAAATCGTCGCGCTTTACAAATAGAGTATAATAAGCTATATTTCAATCATTTCAATGAACTATTTATCCACTTTTACGGGACAGTAATGATGCATCATAATAGATAAGCATTCAGTTTGTTCCGTGTTTGTAACACCAGGTAAAGCTCGGTTGATTGACTTTTTCTATAGATGGAAAGCATGAAGAATGCTATAAAAAAAGGATTTAATTTTGATTTTTAATATTACGGCAATTTTAGAAACTTCGTGCTTTTCCATTCGTAATTTTCGCTACATTTGCAGTAACTATGTGGAATTAAAATCTCTTTTATGAAGAAAATAGCATTGATAACTGGTATTACCGGGCAGGACGGTTCGTTTTTGGCGGAGTTTTTGATAGAAAAAGGGTATGAAGTGCATGGCATTATGCGTCGCTCTTCTTCTTTTAATACGGCTCGTATCGAACATTTATATCTGGATGAATGGGTGCGCGACATGAAAAAGGCGCGTCTGATAAATTTGCATTGGGGTGATATGACGGATAGCAGTTCGCTGATTCGCATCATAGCGGATATTCGTCCTACGGAAATCTATAATTTGGCAGCACAGAGTCATGTGAAGGTATCATTTGATGTACCGGAATATACCGCCGAGGCAGATGCTGTAGGTACATTGCGTTTGCTGGAAGCTGTGCGTATCTGTGGATTAGATCAAAAATGCCGTATTTATCAGGCTTCCACTTCAGAACTTTTCGGAAAAGTGCAGGAAGTACCCCAAAAGGAAACAACGCCTTTCTATCCGCGTTCTCCTTATGGTGTGGCTAAACAATATGGCTTCTGGATTACCAAAAATTACCGGGAAAGCTATGGTATGTTTGCAGTGAATGGCATCTTGTTTAATCATGAAAGTGAACGGCGTGGTGAGACGTTTGTGACCCGGAAGATTACGTTGGCAGCTGCCCGTATCAAGCAAGGGTATCAGGATAAACTGTATCTGGGTAATTTGGATGCGCTGCGTGACTGGGGATATGCCCGTGATTATGTGGAGTGTATGTGGCTGATGTTGCAGCATGAAGTACCTGAGGATTTTGTCATTGCTACCGGTGAGATGCATACTGTGCGGGAATTTGCGACCTTGGCTTTTGCTTACCTGGGTCTGGAACTAGAGTGGCAGGGTACGGGTGTAGATGAGAAGGGAATCGAAAAGGCTACCGGTAGAGTGTTGGTCGAAGTGGATCCTAAGTATTTTCGTCCTTGTGAGGTGGAACAGCTTTTGGGTGATCCAACCAAGGCAAAGACATTGTTAGGCTGGAATCCGACAAAAACTCCATTTACAGAATTGGTGCGCTTGATGGTGGACCATGATATGAAATTTGTCAAGAAGATACATTTGAAAGCAGATTTATGATGGAATTGAACAGTAAGATTTTTGTGGCAGGTCATCGTGGAATGGTGGGTTCGGCTATTGTGCGTGAGTTAAAATGCCAGGGATATATAAATATTATTACACGAACTCATGATGAGCTGGATTTGACCCGTCAGGAAGCTGTGGAACGTTTTTTTGAAGAAGAACGTCCGGAGTATGTGTTCCTGGCTGCTGCTAAGGTGGGAGGAATCATGGCTAATCAATCTGCCTTGGCCGATTTTATGTATGAGAATATGATTCTGGAGATGAATGTAATTCATTCGGCTTGGAAAAATGGCTGTAAGAAGTTGGAATTTTTAGGTTCTTCTTGCATTTATCCTAAACTGGCTCCTCAGCCTATGACAGAGGATTGTTTGCTGACTTCTGCCTTAGAACCTACCAATGAAGCCTATGCTTTAGCAAAGATCAGCGGTCTGAAGTATTGTGAATATCTGAACCGACAGTATGGTACAGATTATATTTCTGTAATGCCGACTAATCTCTACGGGCCGAATGATAATTATCATCCGACACGCAGTCATGTGTTGCCGGCTCTGATTCGACGTTTTCATGAAGCAAAAGAAGCCGGCTTGAAGGAGGTTACTTGCTGGGGCGATGGTAGCCCATATCGTGAGTTTTTATATGTGGATGATTTGGCCAATCTATGTGTCTTTCTGATGAATCATTACAGTGGCAATGAAACGGTGAATGCCGGAACGGGAAAGGAACTGACTATTAAGAAGCTGACGGAACTGGTAGCTCAGGTAGTTGGATATGAAGGTAAGATTCTATGGGATACTTCTAAGCCCAATGGTACACCGCGTAAACTTTTGGACGTGTCAAAAGCTACTGCATTGGGATGGACTTATAAAACGGAATTGAAAGAAGGTATCCGTTTGGCTTATGAGGATTTTTTGAAAAAGTGATTCGGATATTCATAAAATGAATGGGGTGTGTATTTTTTATACACACCCCATTTTTATGGATTTATTATCAAAGATTAGATAATGTACTGTGAACTGATAGATTCATTGTTCACTACACGGCGGATTGTTTCAGCAAACATATCAGCAATGCTGAGTTGTTTTACCTTATCGCATTTCTTGGCATACGGAATACTGTCAGTGAAGACCATTTCTGCCAAAGAAGACTCCTGTACACGGAAAGAAGCCGGATCAGACATCACACAGTGGCTGGCAATGGCACGAACTGACTTAGCACCAGCTTCGAGCATTACGTTGGCTGCCTTGGTGATAGTACCTGCTGTATCTACGATATCATCTACCAATACTACGTTCTTATCTTTTACATCACCGATGATTTGCATTGTAGCTACTACATTGGCTTTTTCACGAGTCTTGTTGCACAATACCAAGGGTACACCCAAGTATTTAGAGAAAGTGCTGGCACGTTTGGAACCGCCTACGTCCGGGGTAGCAATAACCAGATTTTCCAAATTTAATGACTCGATGTAAGGCAGGAATACAGCTGATGCATACAGGTGGTCAACGGGAATATCGAAGAAACCTTGGATCTGATCGGCATGTAAGTCCATTGTAATCAGACGGTCAATACCAGCTACTGAAAGCAGGTCTGCTACTAATTTGGCGCCGATTGATACACGCGGCTTATCCTTTCTGTCCTGACGAGCCCAACCGAAGTAGGGGATTACGGCAATGATGCTCTTGGCTGATGCACGCTTAGCGGCATCAATCATCAGCAACAGTTCCATCAGATTGTCAGAATTCGGGAAAGTGGATTGTACTAAGAATACATGCGCTCCACGGATGGATTCTTCGTAAGATACTGCGAACTCACCATCAGCAAAGTGGGTGATGTTCATGTTTCCTAGCGGACAGCCAAGGCTGGCGCAAATCTTTTCTGCAAGGTATCTCGAGTTTGTACCAGAGAATACCATAAAGGGTGCTCTTTCGCTCATTTTTTTAATAGAGGTTATCTACAATTAAACTTGCATGCAAAGGTATGAAATTATTGCCACATTCAGCAAAGGTTATTGTATAAATTTTGTTTTGCAATCCCGATTTTATTTGTAGATTTGCTTTATGAAACCTTTTTGGTGTATAGGAATCAGTGTATTATTCGGGTTGAGCATTTGTATAGGTGCTTGCCGACATGATGTTTCGCTCGGGGAATTGGCTGCGGCGGATTCGCTGAACGAGGTGGCTTATTCGCTGCGTTATAAGAGTCTGCTGCAGTCTAGGCAGGCCGCGGAGATGGCTTATGAAATGGCAGCAGGGAATGGGTCTGCCCGGGCCGAGGCTTGTAATCATTTAGGATTCTGTGCCTTTATGGAGATGGATTTCACAGAGGCAGAACGTTGCTTTCAACAGGTCTATACCTTGACCAAGAATGAGTTGGAGCTATTGATAGCGGATATCGGATGGATGAAAATCTGTCAGAGGAAAGCTATGAACAAGGAGTTTTATGATTATCGAAACCGGGCATTGCGCCATATGAAACGAATTGCGGAGGATGCTAATCTTTTTGTGGAACCTCATGAGCGTCTGCGTCTCAGCTTTGCCAAGTCGGAATTTTACTTGGTTTCGGCAGTATACTATTATTATTTGCAGCAGCAGTCTGATGCTTTGGCTTGCATCCGGCAGGCTAGGGAAGTGGAGGGATTACGGGCGGATACCAATCAGTTATTGTCTTATCATTATATAAAAGGAGCAGCTGAACTGTGTGAAGGTGAGCTTATGCAGGTGCGCTGGAAGCAGGCTTTTGATGAATTACAGACTGCCTGGCGTCTGGCTGTTCTACAGGATAACCGTTACTTTATGGGAAATAGTTTGCAGGGCATGGCTAATCTGATGATGGAAGCTGGCCGTGATTCTCTGTCGCCGTTTGCAATGGCTCAGAGGGCTTTGCGCTATTTTCAGGAGTATCGTGATCCTTATCAGGTGGCGGGGACTTACGTTACAATCGGTAATTTTTTGAATCGGCAGGGACGGTATGATGAAGCTTTGGATACGCTGGCATTGGCCATGGAGTGTGTGAATCATTTGAAAGGAATGGCTCCTGAATGTATGTCGCGTATTTGTGAGCAGATGAGTGTATCGTATGCTGGCTTGGGTGAAAAAGCCGCTTCGGATTATCACCGGAATTTGTATCTGGATATTTTAGAGGATACTCGGCAGGACAAAGAACTGGAAAGTCGTTACCAGGCACTGGAATCGGAGGCAAAGCAACTGAATGTGCTGATGATGGCGGTGTGGTCAGGACTGGTGGCTATGGTTGTCTTCTTTTGGGTATATAATCGGAGGGCTAAGTTAAGGAGTCGCCGGCATGTAGAACGCCTACAGCTGATGCTGGATTTATGTCAGCATATTACTTCAGCTATCCCGGCAGAGGTGCAGTCTGAAGAGGAATTGGTGAAAGCTATCATAGAGGCGGTGCGTCCTGGTATGGTACGGCTTTTCGGAACTGAGGAAGTAGGTATCAAGGAGGGAGAGATGGTATTGGATAAAAGGCTGACTAAGGATGAACAAGCCATGCTGAGTGTATTGAATCCTTATGTGCAGTGGGCCTTGGATAACGGACAGGTTTCGATTTCGCTGGGTGATGAGCAGAAGCGGTTGGAAAAGAAAAGGTATGTGTATGAACAACATATGGCGGAGCAGAAACGGCAGAATATGGTTAAGAAGACATGTCTGGCTATTGTAAATGGTATTCAACCGTATATTGATCGGATGCTGAATGTAGTACAGAAGGTGAAGATGTCAGAGAACTTGGAGTCAGAACAGCAGCAGGAGCGTTTTTTGTATTTGGAAGAACTGGTGGATGCGATTCATGAATCGAATGAGATTCTGACGCGCTGGATTCAGTTAAAAAAAGGCTCTTTGAATTTGAATATCGAGACTTTTGAGCTGGATGAACTGTTTGATGTGCTGCGTAAGGGTTCGAGAGCTTTTGAATTGAAGGGGCAGATTCTGGAAGTGGAATCTGCTGGTGTGGTTGTTAAAGCAGATAAGGCTCTGACGATGTTTATGCTGAATACGCTGACTGATAATGCCCGTAAATATACCCCCAGAGGATCGCGGGTCAAGGTATCGGCGCAGGTTTCTGGTGAGTATGTAGAGATTTCAGTCGAAGATAATGGAATGGGCATACCAGCCGAAAAGATGGAGGAATTACGGCAGAATAAAGGACAAGGATTTGGATTGATGAATTGTCGTGGGATCATAGAAAAGTATCGCAAGACCAGTGCTTTGTTTAAAGTTTGCCTGTTTGGTATGGAAAGTGAGTTGCAAAAGGGATCCCGCTTCTTTTTCCGTTTGCCTGTGGGAATCAGGAAAACTTTGTTGTTGGTAGCGGCTGTTTGGAGTGGTACAATGTCGCTACAGGCAAATGGGGATAGCCGATGGACTACGCCTGAGCAAGAGGAATATGAGGCTTTGTTGGATTCAGCTTCTGATTATGCGAATGAGGCTTATTTCTGTAATGTGGATGGTGATTATGAAGATGCTTTGCAATATATTGATTCATCAATGCAATGTTTGAACAAGCATTATCTGCGTTTTTCATCTCATCCTAAGCGGATTATGAAACTGATGGAAGAGGTTCAGCCCGCTGAATGGGATTGGTGGATAGAACCGTTTAATTCAGATTTTCATATCATTTTGGATATCCGGAATGAGGCTGCTGTGGCTTTTCTGGCTTTGAAACGCTGGAAGGAGTATGCCTATAACAACAGGGCTTATACTACTTTGTATAAATTATTGGGAGAGGATCAGTCGCTGGAGAGTTATTGTCGGGAGCTGGAACGCTCTTCCAGAAACAAGGTAGTGGGTATTTGGTTAACCCTATTTGTTGCTTTTGTCTGGCTGTTGGGGTATTCTATATTATATGTTCGCAAGCGATTGGTAAATCGCTGGAATCTGGAACAGGTGCTGGAGATTAACCGACAGGTATATGCTGCGGCACAGCCGTTGCAGACTTTGCCGCAGCAGTTGGTAGAAGCGGCTTTTGAGGCGGTCAATGATTTGTTGGGTATTGACGGATTGTATTTGGCCGTTTGTACGGAGGACAAGGGAAAACTGGAACTGGCAGCTCGGACGAAAGGGAAGTCGGAGTGGGAAAATTCGCAGGTGGAAAGCTTAATATACCGTTGTTTCCAAGAAGAAAAGTATTTAAATGTGGCTGGATGGCAGGCTTGGCCTTTAAGGGTGGATGTAGCTGGACATTGTAGCTGTATCGGGGTGTTATGTCTGAATCGTACAGAGGGTACGGAGCAGGAAACCGATGGTTTGCTGTTGGAACTGATAGCCCGTTATGTGGCTGTGGTAGCCTATAATGCTGTGGTGAAATTAGCTACGAAGTACCGGGATATTGAGTTGGCAGAAGATGAGGTGAGACGGGCTTCCTGGGAAGATAATGTATTGCATGTGCAGAATATGGTGTTGGACAACTGTTTATCTACTATCAAACATGAGACGGTGTATTATCCGAACAAAATAAAACAGCTGATAGGGAAATTGCGACAGGGTACCTTGTCTGCAGAGGAGAGGGTTGAAACGGTAAAGTCCATTGAAGAGTTGATGGTGTACTATAAGGAGATATATACTTTGCTGAGTCAGTGTGCTGCCCGTCAGTTAGAGGAGGTGATGTTTCGTCGTTCGGTAGTGGATGTATCTGTTTTACTCAAGAAGGCGGAGAAATTTTTCTATAAAGTGGGTCGGAATGGATCTGTGCCGGTTCGTTTGTCGGTGAAACTGCTGGATGCAAAAGTGCTAGGTGATGTGAATTTGTTGCAATTTCTGTTGGAGTCTCTGTTAGAGGAAGCTCTGGCCGTGTCTTTGCCGGGCGATTTGTCTTTATGGGCTGAACAGGAAGGGGAGATGATCCGATTTTGTTTGACTGATCATCGGCGCAGTTTTGCACAGGAGGAGTTGAATCAGTGGTTCTATCCGTCACGGCAGCGGATGCAGGTAGATGACCGTGGACATTTACATGGTACTGAATATCTGATAGCTAAGCAGATAATTCGTGATCATGATGAGTATGCTGGTCGGAGAGGGTGTCGTATCTATGCCACAGCTAATGCGGAAGGAGGCTTTACGGTCTGTTTTACCGTTTATCTGGTAAAATCAGAAGTATGATTGTATTATGAATAATATTAAGTTGAATATGAAATATAAAGTAATTATCGTAGAAGATGTAAAACTGGAATTAAAAGGTACAGAGGAAATTTTTCGCAGTGATATACCAGAGGTGGAGATAATCGGTACAGCCATGACTGAGCAGGAATTCTGGCCGTTGATGGAAACCCGTTTACCGGATTTGGTATTGCTGGATTTAGGCTTGGGAGGTTCGACGACCATCGGGGTGGAAATCTGTCGGACTATTTCCAGAAAATATCCGGGAGTTCATGTGCTGATTTTTACTGGCGAGGTATCAAACGAAAAGCTTTGGGTGGATGTATTGGATGCCGGAGCTGACGGGATTATCCTGAAAACAGGAGAATTGCTGACAAAAACGGATGTGCAGGCGGTGATGGATGGTAAAAAGTTGGTTTTTAATTATCCGATTCTAGAGAAAATTTTGGAACGTTTCCGCAGATCTGTGCTGAATGACAGTAAAAGGCAAGAGGCTATCATTCAATATGACATTGATGAATATGACGAGCGTTTTTTGCGCCATCTCGCTTTGGGGTATACAAAGGATATGATTGCGAATCTGCGGAGTATGCCTTTTGGGGTGAAATCGTTGGAGAAGCGGCAGAATGATCTGGTGAACCGCCTGTTTGTTGAAAATGAACGGGTGGGGGTTAATGCTACGCGGCTGGTGGTAAGGGCACTGGAACTTCGTATTTTGGATATAGATCAGCTGGAGCCGGATGATGAATAAAGTAAAAAGAAGATGGAAGTGTCCGGTGACAGGTCTGCTGTTGCTGACGGCTGTGGTAGTACTGCTATCTTGGGTAGCAGATATTTATGCATGGCAGATAGAGGATGCAGTTTCCGGAGAGCAGGTGAGGGTGCAGAGTTTGCTGAGTGCTGAGGGAATACGCTGGTGGCTGCGATCTACCGTGGAAAATTTCAGTCGTTTTGCGCTGCCTGACCGGGTTGTTATCCTGTCATTGGGAGCAGGGGTGATGTTGTATGCTCTTTTAGGGTATAACCCACGTTCACGCAAGAGTCAGAGGGCTATGACTGGGGCATTGTTGGTACTAGCCATCTATGTGCTACTGATTTTCTGTATTACTTTTTCTTCTTGGGGTATCTTGCGTGGAGCCAATGGAGGACTGCTTCGTTCTCCTTTTATGGAAGGCCTTCCGTTCTTAATATCAGTGGGGCTTGGACTGACCGGACTGGCTTATGGCTTCGCATCTGGACGATATCGCCGGGAACAGGATGTAATGTTCGGTTTCCTTTATCTGATGCCATATTTAGGTGTTTATTTTGTCTGGACCTTCTTTATTTCCCAATTGCTGGCCTGCCTGGATTATACCCGGCTAGACCAGTTTCTGTGGTTATTGTTTAGTTAGTTCAGCCAGGTAATCTTCCATTTTCAGCAGTTCATCACGGTATTGGGCTGCTTCAATAAATTCCAATTTTTTGGCCGCTTCTTGCATGAGTTTACGGGTCCGCTCTATACTCTTTTTAAGCTGTTCCGGACTCATGTATTGTACAATGGGATCGGCCGCTACCGTATGAGAGTGCTCTGTTTCTACATAAGGACGTGGACTGGCAGACAATTTATTTGCAGAGATGCTATCTTCTTCCAGACCATGAGTAGCAAAGGGATTCAATATTTTGGCTTTCTTTATCTGCTGCGGTGTAATACCGTTTTCTTCATTGTATTTTAGTTGCTTTTCGCGTCGTCGGTTGGTTTCATCGATGGTTTTCTGCATGCTTTCCGTTATCTGGTCAGCATACATAATTACCATACCATTGATATTACGGGCGGCTCGTCCGGCAGTCTGAGTCAGTGAACGGTGTGAACGCAAAAATCCCTCTTTGTCAGCATCCAGAATAGCTACCAGCGAAACTTCCGGCAAGTCAAGTCCTTCGCGCAAGAGATTCACACCTATTAAAACATCATACTCTCCTTCTCGAAGAGCTGCCATGATTTCTACACGCTCTTTGGTATCCACATCACTGTGTATGTAATTGCATTGGATGCCATTGTCTTGCAGATAAACGGCCAGTTCTTCTGCCATGCGCTTTGTCAGTGTGGTAACCAGTGTGCGCTCGTGGCGTTCTATGCGTAATTGGATTTCCTCCATTAAGTCATCAATCTGATTATGACTGGGACGAACCTCTATAATCGGATCTAATAGACCAGTGGGGCGGATAACCTGTTCTACTACCACTCCTTCAGATTTCATCAGTTCATAATCTGCAGGCGTGGCACTGACAAAAATCACCTGCTTGGCCAAACTCTCAAATTCGTCAAATTGAAGGGGACGGTTATCCATGGCAGCAGGGAGCCGGAATCCATATTCTACGAGATTGGTTTTTCTAGCTCGGTCTCCTCCATACATGGCACGGATCTGAGGCACGCTGACATGGCTTTCGTCTATGACGATTAAGAAATCCTCCGGGAAAAAATCGAGCAGACAGTAAGGTCTTGATCCGGCTGGACGTCCGTCAAAATAGCGTGAGTAGTTTTCTATGCCGGAACAATGACCCAATTCACGAATCATTTCCATATCATATGTTACGCGTTCTTGTATACGCTTTGCCTCAAGCATCCTACCTTGACTTTCAAACCATTCTACTTGTTTATGAAGGTCATCTTCTATTTCATGAATAGCACGGAGCGTAGCTTCCTTGGTAGTCATAAATAGATTGGCCGGATAGATTTTATAATTGTCAAAGGTAGAAAGGGTAACTCCGCTTAGCGGATCCACTTCTTCGATGCTGTCTATTTCATCATCCCAGAATACAATGCGGAGCAGATAGTCTGTATAAGCCAGATAAATATCTACAGTATCCCCCTTTACTCGAAAATTACCCCGGTTTAATTCTATGTCATTCCGGACATATAGACTGTCTACCAACTTTCGGAGAAACACATTCCGACTGAAGTTTTTACCCTGCTGCACTTCAATAACATTTTCATAGAAATCTGCGGGATTCCCCATGCCGTAAATACATGATACCGAAGAAACTACTATGACGTCTTTTCTTCCAGAAAGGAGTGCTGAAGTAGCAGCCAGCCGCAACTTGTCAATTTCATCATTAATAGCTAAGTCTTTTTCAATATATGTGTCAGATGACGGAAGATAAGCTTCCGGTTGGTAATAGTCATAATAAGAGACATAGTACTCTACAGAGTTGTGGGGGAAGAAGCCCTTGAATTCACTGTAAAGCTGGGCAGCCAGTGTCTTGTTGTGGCTCAAGATGAGTGTCGGCTTATTGATGTTGGCAATGACATTGGCAATCGTAAAAGTCTTTCCAGACCCTGTCACTCCCAATAGAGTCTGAGCAGGAACCCCTTGTTGCAATCCTTCTGTCAGTTGTGCAATGGCCTCCGGCTGATCTCCGGTAGGTTTATAGGCAGAGTTTAATTCAAATTTGTTCATTTTCTTATTAATTGGACAGCAATATTCGGAATTTTCTTTGAGAATACAAAAAAAAAATTGTTTTACCTGTATTTTGCAGAAACTGGAAGTAGAAAAACATTTCTTTTTTTAAAAATTAAGGTTCGTATCGTTGTTTAATTCGTTATGAACATCTATCTTTGCACATTATTTGTATTAAAGTAATGAAGAAGAATATCCTACTAACGCTGCTTGCAGCTATGCTGCTCTCCTCGTGTGGAGAATACAACAAATTGCTGAAAAGCACAGATTATGATTATAAGTACGAAGCTGCCAAAAACTATTTTGCAAAAGGACAATATAGTCGTGCTGCCGTGCTGCTGAATGAATTGGTAACGATTCTAAAAGGTACTGACAAGGCAGAGGAATCTCTCTATATGTTGGGTATGAGTTATTATAACCAGAAAGATTATCAGACTGCAGCCCAGACTTTTATTCAGTACTATAATGTGTATCCGAGAGGTACCTTTACTGAGTTGGCTCGTTTTCATGCCGGCAAGGCGCTTTGTTTGGATACTCCAGAGCCACGTTTGGATCAGTCAGGAACTTACAGTGCTATCCAAGAGTTGCAGATGTTTATGGAGTATTTCCCGGAAAGTTCCAAAAAGGAAGAAGCCCAGAATATGATTTTTGCTTTGCAAGATAAACTGGTCATGAAGGAATACCTGGCAGCTAAGTTATATTATAATCTAGGTAATTATTTGGGAAATAATTATGAGTCATGTGTCATTACAGCTCAGAATGCGTTAAAAGATTATCCCTATACCAATCTTCGCGAAGATTTGTCTATCTTGGTGCTGCGTGCGCGTTATGAAATGGCGGTTTATAGTATAGAGGAAAAGAAAGCTGACCGATATCGCGAAACGGTTGATGAATATTATGCCTTCAAAAATGAATTTCCTGAAAGTAAGTATCTGAAGGAAGCAGATCGTATCTTCAAGGAGTCTAAGAAGGTATTGGGAGATGATAAAGAATAAAAATAGGTGTAAAACTAATCAGATAGAATTTTATGGATTACAGAAAAACGAATGCTCCTGCCACTACGGTAACTCGTGACATGATGGAGTTGTGTGAGGATACAGGCAATGTGTATGAAACTGTATCGATTATCGCAAAACGTGCTAATCAGATCAGTGTAGAAATCAAGAATGACTTATCGAAAAAGTTAGCTGAATTTGCATCTTATAACGATAATTTGGAAGAGGTGTTTGAAAACCGTGAGCAGATTGAAATTTCTCGTTACTATGAGAAATTGCCGAAGCCTACTTTGATTGCAACGCAGGAATACCTTGAAGGTAAGGTATATTATCGCAACCCGGCTAAGGAAAAAGAAAAATTGCAATAAACATGATACAGCGTATTCAAACGGTTTATCTGTTTCTTATAACCGCATTGCTTTTGGTGGCAGCTTTTATGCCGATCGGACAATGGGTGGAAGCAGATCAGGTGACTGCGCATCTGTTTAAGCCATTGGGTGTTACTTTGGCCAATGGCGAGTTTCAATCCACTTGGGGATTGTTTGGAATTTTGTTGTTGACAGCTGTTATTGCAGGATGCACAATTTTCTTGTTCCGTAACCGGATGCTGCAGATTAGAATGACAATATTCAGCTCTATCTTATTAGTGGGCTATTATATTGTGATGGGCGTATTTGCTTATGTGTTGTCGAGTGACTTGAATGCTTCATTTCAGTTGGGATGGGCATTGTGCTTGCCGGCTATCTGCATAGTATTGAATTATTTGGCCTTCCGCGGCATTTATCAGGATGAAGTCACGGTAAGGTCTGTAGACAGACTCCGTTAATCAGAGAAAATATATAAAAAAAGCGAGTGCAAATCTTTGTATTGCACTCGCTTTTTTTATATAGCTATTTCTTGCTTATTTTTTCAAATCAAATAAGTAAGTCAGTTTGGCTACAATCACTCCATGGGCAGAGCGAGAGAAAAAGTCTTTTTTCGTACTCTTATAGAAATCTGACAAGGCATAGTAGTAACGGCCTTCCAAAAGGAAATGACCGACTTTGGTGCGTAATTCCAAACCGGCACCTCCTGTTATGCCATAGTCAAATTTATTCTCAATGGGTTTATTGTGTTGTTCTACTGTGATGCCTTGAAAGTCATTCCAATTCTCTCCACTGGAACTTTTGCTGTCACCCAAGAAAAAACCAATCTGTGGTCCGAGATGCAGGAAAAACTGTAGACCTCTGTCTTTTCCAAAAGCCAGATGAGCCAAGAAGGGAATTTCTATATAGTTCATTTTACGCGTGTACTGCAAATCTGGATAGTCTTCATAAAATTCATCCCAACCTCTTTGTGAAAAATTAACCTCCAATTGGGCGCCACAGATCATTTTAAAATATTTTTCTGAGATATAGCGGGCTGTGATACCTCCATTGATACCCATTAGATTCTTTTGACGGACGGTAGGTGAGAATGTAACACTGCTTATGTTCATGCCACCATTGACGCCAAGTGAAAAATTCTGGCGCAGTTCTCCTACTTGCGCTTGAGCAGGCAGGGAAAAGGCGCCCAGTAAGAGGGCGCTTCCTAATATGTTATTCAGTTTCATGATTAGTCAAAATCTAGTTTAATCAGCTCGAAGTTTTTAGTAAACCTTACAAAGAATACTTTACGGTTTATGAAGCCACCCCAATTGTTGACACGCTGGAACTTGAACCCTGTCTGAATAGAGGTCAGATCTATTTTGGGCAGGTTATTTTCCAAGTCGCTTCCATAGCGTGACAGACCTTTTAAGAAGAAATAGCCAGTGTCAAACCCTAACATGCCATACTTAGGATAACGTTCATCCATTTCTTTTCCATACCATTTGCGATAGTTTTGGGTAAAATTCTTAGCTGCCGGCAACAGGTTGTTGGTATAGAACGAGGAATAGAAATAAGTGTCAAGTTCAAAGAATGCATCCAGAAAATCCTTGGTATAGGTCTGCCATTCCGGATAGCCGAAAAGGTTAATGGATATTTCAGGTACATCACGGACGAGTAGTGTAAGTTGTGGCAACGCCTTAATAAGCACCAGGTTGCTTCCGGAAGTAGGAATGAAGATATTGGTCCGGTTGCTTTTCAGCACTGCCTTCATTTGTTCCATATCTGCATCTTCCTTCAGGGTTGTCATGGGAATAGAATGGTTACGCAATTCTTCTTTCATTCCCCTAATAAATTCTGCTTTATCGCGGGCGCCGCTGCTTGCTTCAATAAAAATAACGTGTGCGTTAGGGAACTGACGCAGAAAGTGCTCATACACCTCAGAATATAAATAGGATTGAGGTGTGTTAATCTGATAAACGGCAGGGTTGCTGAATACAGTATTGTCTTTAGAAGTAAAGGGTACGACAAGACGGCTGTCATGTTTCCTGGCAAATTCAGCTAAAGGCTTAATCTGCTGTGGCATTAGCGGACCGAAAATGACATCCATTTCTTTCATTTCTGGTTTATTGAGGATTGTTTGTACAGCCTGTACATCGGATCCGGCATGATATGTATACAAATCAATGGAAGTGCCCTGCCGTTTCAAACTGTCAACAGCCATAAGAAAACCCTCATAGTATTCTACCATCCGTGCAGATTCGCTTCTTCCGTTCCCTTGATTCAGAAAAGGGAGAATGACTGCTGCTTGAATGGTGCTGAACTGTTCGCCTTTCTTCTTATTCTTGGAGAAAAGTTCATCGTTGGTGGGAATGGTTACCGGCTCTTTGGAGGGAGGCAAAGTAGTAGCTGCCGGATAAGGAATGCATAAAAAAGATCCTTTTTTAATTTTGTTTTTACCTTTTAATTCCGGGTTTGCAGCAATGAGCTCTGCTTCTGTTATGTTATATTCACGGCTGATACTGAATATGGTCTCTTTCCGTTTTACTCGATGCATATCACGACAACGCGACTGTACCGGTCCTTGGATCGTGCCAGGAACAGTAGGTTGAACGGTTGATACGGATTCAGTGTTAGTGCTTTCAACAGGCGCCGGGATGCGGATAACCTGTCCGATTCTGAAGTTCTGAACGCTTAATCCAGGATTAGCATCACAGATAGCTTTAGAAGAAACTTGATATTTTTGAGACAACCGGTAAAGAGTTTCACCAGAGACAATGGTGTGAAAGGTTTCTTTAACAGCATTGGTGGTCTGGCGTGGAATGCGTAAAGTGTGGCCTATATAAATGCGTTCTTCACTGCCAGGATTCAACTGAACAATGTCTGTTTGGCTAACTCCGTACATACTGGCAATGGAATAGAGACTTTGCCCCTTTTCTACAGTATGTAAAATATATGTTTGATTTTCTTGCGCTAATGCGCCTAGGCTAAAACTACTGGCCAAGAGCAAGGAAGCTAACATTCGGTTGACTGTTTTCATTCACCTTTTATTTAATGATTTTCATTTCTTTTGTCTATTCAGCAGTGCAAAGTTATGAAAAAATAGTCTATTTTGAAGGATTTTCAACGGGAAACTGCTACTTTTGCATGATTTAGAGGAAAAATATCATGCAAAAAGAGACAGAATATATTAACGTATATGGTGCACGAGTGCATAATTTGAAAAATATAGATGTTGAGATTCCACGAAACAGCCTGACGGTTATTACGGGTCTCAGCGGAAGCGGTAAGTCTTCTTTAGCTTTCGACACGCTCTTTGCCGAGGGACAACGGCGGTATATCGAAACTTTTTCAGCCTATGCACGCAACTTTTTAGGCAATTTGGAACGGCCGGATGTAGACAAAATTACGGGATTAAGTCCGGTGATCTCAATAGAACAGAAGACTACCAATAAAAATCCACGTTCTACAGTAGGTACTACAACGGAGATTTATGATTATCTTCGACTGCTTTTTGCCCGTGCAGGAGAAGCTTATTCCTATTTGACCGGAGAAAAAATGGTGAAATATACGGAGGAGCAGATTTTGGATTTGATTCTCAAGGAATATCAAGGTAAGCGGATCATGGTTTTGGCTCCTATGGTGAGAAACCGAAAAGGTCATTACAAGGAATTGTTTGAACAGGTTCGCAAGAAAGGCTATCTGTATGTCCGAGTAGACGGGGAAGTGAAAGAAGCTCTGTCTGGCATGAAATTGGATCGGTATAAAAATCATGATATAGAAGTAGTTATAGATAAATTAAAAGTGGCTGACAAGGAAGATACACGATTGAAAAATTCCGTATCGGTAGCTATGCGTCAGGGTGAAGGATTACTGATGGTATTGGATGTTGAGACTGGTCAGGCACGACATTACAGCAAATTGCTAATGTGTCCTACTACAGGGCTATCTTATCGGGAGCCAGCTCCTCATAATTTTTCCTTTAACTCACCTCAAGGTGCTTGTCCGAAATGTAAAGGGTTAGGTGTGGTGAACCAGATTGACATTGATAAGGTTATTCCAGACCGTAATTTGTCGATTTATGAGGGTGCAATAGCTCCTTTAGGAAAATATAAGAATACCATGATTTTCTGGCAGATTGCAGCTTTGCTTGAGAAATATGAAATAACATTGAAAACACCTGTCAGGGAATTGCCCGATGAAGCTATGGAAGATATTCTTTATGGTTCGGATGAGCGGATTAAAATTAAAAGTTCTTTAATAGGTACATCGTCTGATTATTTTATGACATTTGAAGGGGTGGTAAAATATATTCAAATGTTACAGGAAAAGGATGCTTCGGCTTCTGCTCAAAAGTGGGCAGACCAATTTGCTAAAACAGCAGTTTGTCCGGAGTGTCAAGGCGCTAAGTTGAATAAGGAGGCACTTTCTTTTCGGATTTATGACAAGAATATTTGTGAATTGGCTAATATGGATATCAGTGAATTGTATCACTGGCTGCAGCAGGTAGATAGTCATCTAAGTCCGAAACAACAACTGATAGCGGGGGAAATTCTGAAGGAAATCCGTACTCGATTGAAATTTTTGTTGGATGTAGGGCTGGATTATCTGTCGTTGAACCGGAGTGCCGTGACTCTCTCTGGAGGAGAGAGCCAGCGAATCAGACTAGCTACTCAGATCGGATCTCAGTTGGTCAATGTGCTTTATATTTTGGACGAACCTAGTATAGGGCTACATCAACGGGATAACGAGAAACTGATTCATTCCTTGAAAGAATTGCGCGATATCGGAAATTCTGTTGTAGTTGTTGAGCATGATAAGGATATGATGTTGGCTGCGGACTATGTGGTTGATATGGGACCGAAAGCCGGGCGACTGGGTGGGGAAGTTGTATTTGCTGGAACTCCACAGGAGATGTTGCATACACACACTTTGACTTCACAATATCTGAACGGTGAATGTGCTATTGAAATACCTGCCCGGCGAAGAGCGGGTAATGGACATAGTTTATGGTTACGTGGTGCTAAAGGCAATAATCTGAAAGGAGTGGATGTGGAGTTCCCGCTGGGAAAGCTAATCTGTGTGACCGGTGTATCAGGTAGTGGCAAGTCTACGCTGATCAACGAAACGTTACAGCCGATTCTTTCGCAGAAATTCTATCGTTCGCTGCAAGATCCATTACCTTATGACAGTGTGGAAGGTTTGGAATATATAGATAAGGTGGTAAATGTGGATCAGTCGCCGTTGGGACGTACCCCCAGATCTAATCCGGCGACTTATACAGGTGTGTTCTCGGATATCCGTAATTTGTTTGTAGGACTGCCGGAAGCGAAGGTGCGGGGATATAAGCCTGGACGTTTTTCATTTAATGTTAGTGGCGGACGCTGCGAAGCATGTCAGGGCAATGGTTACAAAACCATTGAAATGAATTTCCTGCCAGATGTTTATGTACCTTGTGAAGTTTGTCATGGGAAACGTTATAATCGGGAAACATTGGAAGTTCGCTATAAGGGAAAATCCATCGCTGATGTATTGGATATGACCATTAATCGGGCAGTAGAGTTTTTTGAGAATGTACCGCAGATTCTGAATAAAATCAAAGTCATTCAGGAAGTTGGTTTAGGTTATATTAAACTGGGACAATCATCTACCACTTTGTCCGGTGGTGAAAGTCAGCGGGTCAAGTTGGCTACTGAACTCTCTAAACGAGATACCGGAAAGACTTTATATATATTAGATGAACCGACTACCGGTTTGCATTTTGAAGACATCCGTGTATTAATGAATGTATTAAATAAGTTGGTGGAAAAAGGAAACACGGTTGTGGTGATTGAACATAATCTGGATGTCATTAAAATGGCTGATTATATTATTGACATGGGCCCTGAAGGAGGACGTGGGGGAGGAGAACTTCTTTCTTGCGGGACACCGGAGGAAGTAGCTCAATGTAAGAGAGGGTATACTCCCCGGTTCTTGAGGGAGGAATTAGGTATGGTCAGTGTGGATAAATAAAAATAGTAATCATGAAAAAGATTAATAAGACGAATGCAGCCCGACTGCTTGATAAGGCCAAAGTGCCTTATGAACTGATACCTTATGAGGTAGATGAAAATGATTTGAGCTGTGTGCATGTAGCCGCCAGTTTAGGAGAAGATATCGAATGTGTGTTTAAGACTTTGGTGCTGCAAGGCGATAAGAGCGGTTATTTCGTTTGTGTGATTCCTGGGGAACATGAAGTAGACTTGAAATTGGCTGCCAAGGTATCAGGAAATAAAAAATGTGATTTGATTCCCATGAAAGAATTGCTACCGTTGACAGGGTATATCCGGGGAGGCTGCTCACCTATCGGCATGAAAAAAACTTTTCCTACCTACATACATACTACCTGCCTGAATTTTTCGTTTATCTATATTAGTGCCGGACAACGCGGTTTGCAGTTGAAACTGGCTCCTCAAGATTTAATTCGGGAAGCTCATGCTGAAGTTTGTTCTTTATTTATTGGATAAATGGAAAAAATGTATATATTTGCACTAAATTTTTAAAAACGATATTATTAATTTTTAATACCTAAGTAACAGTATGTTTGACAATCAGCCCAAGGGGCTTTATGCATTGGCTCTGGCCAATACGGGAGAACGATTTGGCTACTATACTATGTTGGCCATCTTTACCTTGTTCCTGCAAGCCAAATTTGGTTTCAGTTCAGCTGTCACCTCTAATATTTTTGGAGGATTTTTGGCTTTTGTGTATTTCCTTCCTATTTTAGGTGGTATTTTAGCCGATAAATTTGGTTACGGCAAGATGGTAACCTCTGGTATCGTGATTATGTTCATTGGTTATGTCTGTCTGGCTATCCCGACAGGTAATGATTCGCTGGGTGTAGCTGCGATGTTTGGTGCTCTTTTCCTTATTGCACTAGGTACTGGACTCTTCAAGGGGAATCTTCAAGTTATGGTAGGTAATCTCTATGATGATCCGAAATATGCAGATAAGCGTGATACCGCTTTCAGCTTGTTCTACATGGCTATTAATATCGGTGCATTGTTTGCTCCGACAGCGGCTTCTAAAATTACGGAGCACTTCATGGGAAAGGCTGGTTTGAAATATCAGGGTGATGTGCCGGCTCTTTGCCACGAATACTTGAATAAGGGGGCTGAAATGGGCGCTGAATCGTTGGAAAAATTGACCAGCTTTGCCCAAGCTCAAGAAGCCTCCTTTGCAGGTGATTTGAAAGTATTTGCAGAATCTTATATCAATGAACTTTCTAACTCTTACCATTATGGTTTTGCTGTAGCTTGTATTTCTTTGATTATATCTATGGCTATTTACCTGATTTTCAAGAGTACATTTAAGCATGCTGATGTAAATACGAAGCAGGCAGCAGCTGCCAGCAAGGAAGCTGTGGCTGAATTGACTCCTGAACAGACTAAGCAGCGTATTACTGCATTGGTTCTGGTATTTGCAGTAGTAATCTTCTTCTGGATGGCTTTCCATCAGAATGGTTTGACACTGACATTCTTTGCCCGTGACTATACGGCTCATTCTGCGACTGGTGCTTTGGGGATGAGTTTCAACGTGATTAATCTCGTGGCCATTATCTTGATGGTATATAGTTTATTCTCTTTATTCCAATCTAAAGTTTTAAAAACGAAGATGATTGCAGGAGCAGTTATTGTACTGGCTGCAATTTTCCTGAGCTACCAATATACTTCGGCTGGTGATACTGCTATCGAGTTGTTGCCGCAGATGTTCCAACATTTCAATCCTTTCTTTGTGGTGGCTTTGACTCCAGTTTCTTTGGCTATATTTGGTGCTTTAGCTAGCCGGGGTAAAGAACCTTCTGCTCCTCGTAAGATTGGTATTGGTATGCTGATTGCTGCTTTAGGTTTCGGTATTATGGCTTTCTTCTCATTTGGCCTGCCTACTCCTAATCCGGACGGTGCTACTAGTGTAGCAGCTGATGTATTAGTATCTCCTTGGGTTTTAATTAATACATATTTGGTGTTGACATTTGCAGAGTTGTTCCTTTCTCCGATGGGTATCTCATTCGTATCAAAAGTAGCTCCTCCTAAATACAAAGGTTTGATGATGGGACTTTGGTTTGGTGCTACAGCTATTGGTAACTACCTCGTATCAGTAATTGGTATGTTGTGGGGTTGTATGAGTCTTTGGGCTTTGTGGTCAATTCTGATTGTATTGTGCTTGGTTTCAGCGGTGTTTATCTTCTCAATGATGAAACGTCTGGAAAGTGCAACTAAATAATATAGGACTGAAACTAGTCTTAGAATGAGATATATCCTGATTCATGCGTTTTGTTATGAATCAGGATATATTCTCTTTTATCAATATATAGTCTTTTTGTGGATATGTTAGTCATAGAGGATGCCAGCATTGCTTTTAGGGAGCAACCACTTTTTGCTCATTTTAATCTTCATATATCTCCAGGAGAGATGGCGAGTCTTTCAGGACCATCCGGTTGTGGAAAGTCTTCGTTGCTGAACGCAGTTTTGGGATTTACTCCTTTAAAAGAAGGGCGGATATTTGTGCAGGGTATTCCTTTGGAACGACATACGATAGACCACATCAGGAAGTTGACAGCTTGGGTTCCTCAGGATTTATCTTTGCCGCACGAATGGGTGAAAGATATGGTTCAGATGCCTTTTCAGCTAAAGGCAAACAAACAAGTTGTTTTCTCTGAGCAGCATCTGTTTGACTGCTTTGAAGAGCTTGGTCTCGAAGTGAATTTATACCATAAGCGGGTTAGTCAAATCTCAGGAGGGCAGCGCCAGCGTATAATGATTGCTGTTGCAGCTATGCTTTCCAAACCTCTGATGCTTGCAGATGAACCGACTTCTGCTTTAGATGCAGTTTCCGGTGAAAAAGTTCTGAAGTTTTTAAAGAAACAGGCTGCAACTGGCACTGCTATTTTGGCTGTTTCTCATGATGAAGCTTTTTCGGCGGGGTGCGAACAACAAATAAAAATGAATCATGCAAGTAATTGATTTGTCAGTAGGGAGTTTATGTATTGGTTTGCTGTTGCTGCTGATCCCGCTATTTTATATATGGAAATTTAAAACAGGTTTACTGGGAGCTACTCTGATCGGGTCAGTGCGGATGATTGTACAGCTGTCGCTGATAGGAGTGTATCTCAGGTATCTATTTCTCTGGGATAGTCCATGGATTAATATTTTATGGGGCATCGTCATGGTGATGGTAGCATCTCAGACGGCTTTGACTAGGACTGGTATCCAACGCAAGGTGCTGTTTATACCCATTTGTATCGGTTTTTTATGCAGTGTTATTTGCGTAGGTTTGTATTTTATCTGTATTGTGCTCAGACCTGATAATATGTTTAGTGCTCAATATTTTATTCCTATTTTTGGTATTTTAATGGGTAATATGTTGACAAGCAATGTAATAGCTTTGAATACTTATTATCATGGATTAAAACGGGAGGAGCAATTATACCGTTATCTCTTAGGAAATGGAGCTACCCGTGCAGAGGCGCAAGCCCCTTTTATCCGTCAGGCGATTGTAAAATCATTCAGTCCGCTGATTGCGAATATTTCAGTAATGGGGTTGGTGGCTTTTCCTGGAACAATGAGCGGGCAACTTTTAGGAGGAAGTAGTCCGAATGTAGCCATCAAGTATCAGATGATGATTATGGTCATCACCTTTACTGCATCTATGTTATCGCTGATGATTACAATTTCTTTGGCTTCAAGAAGGTCATTTGATGCAAATGGTAAACTGAAATCTGTGTGGTCTAAAAAAGACGTCAGTTAGTTTTTGTCTTCTTTTTTTTGCTAGTAGTTTTTTCTTCTTTTGAGGAGTTTGTTCCTTTCTTTTTGGCATTTTTCTTAAAACGCCATCGCTTCCAGAAGAAAAGTTCATTCCATCGGTTGAAATCTTTTTTAAAGATAATACCTACACCTTGTGTAGTCATATTGGTCCGCGTATAATAGCGGTCGTTGGTTTCATTATAGGCTTTGAGACGAATGTCGCCAGAGCGGTTTACCAACCATTCTGCTTCGAAATCTCCTACAAAATTCGTGTTTGCTAGCGGGTTATCTCTATAGCCGAAATTACCGTTAATCAGTAAGCGGTTGTTCAGTAACTGGCCCGATAGCATTGTTTCAAATTCAACATCGGTCCACCCCTTTTCTCCCGTACTGAAATTGGTTCCAAAATTCCAGTTATTGCTATTGATGATATTTGATAAAGCATTGTTCAGTTGCCCTGAAAGAGTGGAGGAGAGGACACTGGTCATCATATTGGAATTCTGAGCTACTTCCACATTTTCAGGTGTGTAGAATTTACCGATACTTAGCAGATAGAGTATTTGCATGTTCATCTGTTCATCAGTAGGAATATAATTTCGTACCAATGCTTGTACTTCATCTCTTTCATTTGGTAAGTCCAGACTTAATTTGATGTTAGGAGCTGTGAGCTGCCCTGTTAAGTTCATGATACAGTCTACTTTTACGTTAGTTTGGTCTACATAAGTACTGGCATTGGCAATCAGGTCATTGAGAGAGGCTGAATTGACAATGTAGCTGGCATTAATATCCAGAGTAGCATCCAAGGGTGAACCGTTAAAAGTGATTGTACTACCATCTTTAATGATAAAGTCTTTGCGTATAATCTCCTGTAGACTGAACTTATATACTCCCTGAGATATGCGATAATTGCCAAACATCTTAACATCTCCTTTGTTATAAAATTCAGTTCGTATGTTGCCAGAACCACGTCCGCTTATATAGTCACCTGCTATAGGGTCCATAATAATCTTCATGTTGGCATCAGGGGTAGCGTCTATTAAAAGATTAAGTCGGATATCAGTATCAGTTTCTTCTTCTATACTCATCTGCTGGTCATGTTCATAGTTAGATATCAGTATAGAATCTAATACAGCTCTACGGGGAGTTTTGTCTACAAATCTTATAAATTGACCACTGTTGGCTGTATAGATATAATCCTTCATGTATGTGAAATTGGAATTTCGGTTGGTAGTCATGGCTACATCAATATTGACTCCAGTAGTAGGAGTGCCTGCAATAGTAGCATTTCCAGTGCCATATATGGTACCGTAAAAAGGAAAGTCTGGAGATTCTTTTGTATTCATAATCAGCATATCTTGATAAGAAAGCTGAAAATTGTAGCGGATATTTTTGAAGTGATCATAACGCAATGTTCCACTGATCTGACCTTGATTACCTTGAGTGTCGAAAATACGGTTGTTCCGGAAAGTAAGTCCTTCCGGATCGATGAAAATACTGTCTTTTAATGCGAACGTGGTATTTAATACATCCACTTTCATGGAAGCATCTCCTTTAACTCGTCCTTTTAATGTCAATGCTTTGAATTTGCCATATAACTGTACATCTCCGCTGGCACGGCCATGAAATTCAGGAGTAATGCTACTCATATAATAATGTATAAAATCCAAATTTGTATTATGTGCTTCGATGTGTAAATCCAGGCCACTGGTTGGTTTTATGGGATAAATATATCCATAAACATGGCTGTTCGCAATGTCTTTTTCCTGAATTTTAGCATCTAAGTAGATCCCTTTTACAGGATGATGCCATTCTCCGTGAATTTTAGTGTCACCGAGTAGTGCATCATTCAGACCAAGATTACGAATATAAAGATCGGTCGACATTACCGGTTCACCTAGAACTCCGCTGGCTAGGGCAGGTCCTGTAGCTTCACCTTGGAAATTAACTCCCAAATCGGCCATGTCAAATACATATCCTATATTGATCTTATTCAGATTCAAGCGAATAGTATCCTGTGCTTGGTTAGAAATAGTTCCATTAGCATGTAAAAAACGTTCTTTATGGCTAAATCGAAAGTCTTGAATATTTACTTTGCCAGAATCTATTTTGATACGGGAGGGGTGTATATGCCATAATGTATCATTTAAAATGGCTTGAGTAGGATGTATATCAATAAGTGCTTTCAATGCTTTTTGATGACGTGTTAAATGGGTGACTGCAGCTAGTTTTCCACTATAAGTAACCATACCATCATTACCCCAGTTTAAAGATGTCTGAATGCTGTCATCTGCAGCTTGTGCCTGAATGGCCAGATTGATTGCGGATCCATTAGGTCTGCGGTTAGAAAAGCGCAGGTTAGTAAAGAAGTGTTCTCCGGATGTTCCACAAGAGAGTGTACCGGATTCAATGAAGCGGTCTTCAAAACGAAGTCTTGGAAAATATCCTTCCACTAGCATTTTTTGCAGATGGTCATTGATATAGCCTTTGAAGTTAGTGTGTGTATAGACACGCAGAGGTATCCGACACAGAGCAGCCAATAGTTCTGTGTCGAAAATGTGGATGTCAAACTTAAAATTGTTTTCTGTTTTTACAGACTCTTTTGACTGAATTAATGAAGGTACATAGCGCCGCAGAATATTTAGGATACTAGTTGGTAAAGTGCGGTATGAATAGTCTCCTTCTATTTTCCCTTTCATGAATTTAGATTGTAAGCTGAGCTGTTTATGCTGATTGTCTGTCCATACAGCAGCAATCTTTATTCTATCCGTGATATGTTGTTGTTGCGGTGTGATAAAAGTTAAACTGTCAATGCTTATTTCTCCGTTCATTTCATCTATAGAACCTCCTGTGAAATCAGCATGGAGTCTAAGGGATAATTCAGAATCCCTATAATGCGGACTTAATTTGAGGGCATAAGGTCTGAGGTGATTGATGTTAGCCAAAAAATTAAATGAAGGTGTGTGGCTGGCCATATTGACAGCTCCACTCAGTGAAACCGAAGCATTTGGATCTTCTAACGAAACTTTTCCGCTAAATCCTCCGTGCTTATACTCTCCATCCATAGAAATGTTTTCGTAGGTGTAATTGCTATAATCTAGGCTGGAGATTAATCCTTTCATGGTAATAAAAGGGAAAAGGTCTTTACGGTGTTTCCCATCAAGTTTTAAGTTGAAAGTAATATTTCCTAACTTAGAATTATTTAACAGCTGTCCCAATTTGAACTGGTGAGTTTTAATTGAGCCTGAATAGGCAAAAAGTCCTTTCTCTTTATTAGAAATCAGTTTTACATCAGTTTGCACGTCACCCAGGTTGGTGCGTAGCAATCCAAAGGTTACTAATTCAGAAAAATATCCCGTAATATCTCCATGAAAAGACAGATGAGATATATTGCGTAAAGGCTCAGGAAGGGGTAAATTCTCTTTGTTAAAGTTTCTCCAAAATAAGTTAATCCCTTCAGAATTAGCACATAAGTTTGTTAAATGCCCAAAAACTAAACTCTCTTGAGGACGTGATAGGTCTTGCAAGGAAATACTGCCCTTTAGCCGGAAATTATTAGCAGCAGTAATGGATAAGATCGGGCAATTTAACTTGTTGATTGTGCCATAGCTGTTGACTTCCACCTGAAGTTTGTCTTTGAATGACTTAAACGTAGGAATGAATGCGGATAAGTCCTGTAAAGTTAATGATGAAGGTTGCAGACGGAAGGAAAATCTGACTTGATCAGCAAAATTCTGAAAAGCACCTAAACTGTCGTAAGCCATGTGAATAGTATCCATGGTTAGAACTGTTTGCGGCAGTTCGATATTAAAATTGTGAATATTCATTTGCTGTTGATTTCCCACTAATTTTAAAGTCAGTTTTTTTAATTCAAAGCCTGAATTATGTTCTTCCAAACTTAAACGTTTGATAGCAGCATTAATGGAGTCTTTTTGCAAAGCTTTTAGTGAAATATTTGCTAAAATGTTTTGGAAGCGAATATGGTCAGGATTGAATTTTCCAGGGGTTTTCTTTGCTGAATGCAAATCATAAGATAGAATTCCACGGCGTAACAAAATAGAGTTGATACGAAGATCTAGCAGCTGCTTTTTAGAAAGTGTATCTTTAGAGGCAAAAGCATCAAGTACAAATTGATAATTAGCAGGTGAATCAGGGGCGTCTTTGGCTAATTGGATATTAAAGCCGAACAGTTGTATGTTGCCGATTGATATTTTCCCTTGCAAAAGAGGCAAAATATCAAATTTGGCAGACAAGCGAGTCGCTTTTAGCATTTCCTGATTAGATTTGTCGTGTAGTAGTAAATGATCGATGACGATTCGATTTAAAAATCCCATATCAATTCGCCCGATAGATACATGAGTTTTCAATAAGGTGGAAAGTTCATCAGCTACTAGAATAGACAATTGCCGTTGACAATAGGGAATGTTCAACAGCAGAATGGTACCAATATATAAGGTGAGAAATACCCCTAGTACCCAGCGTACTATATTCTTTATTTTTTTAATAAGCCGTTAATTTTTATATTTTGCCAACAAAAATATAAAATAAAACATTATCCTTCCTACTTTTATCATTACTTTTGCAGTGATTAAACGTAAATAAACATTATGAGTACAATAATTTTGGGTATTGAATCTTCGTGTGATGACACTTCGGCTGCTGTAATCAAAGATGGTTATCTCTTGTCGAATGTGGTGGCTAGCCAAGCTGTACACGAATCTTATGGAGGGGTGGTTCCTGAATTGGCTTCACGTGCCCATCAACAAAACATTGTTCCGGTAGTTCATGAAGCTTTAAAACGGGCTGGGGTTTCCAAGGAGGAATTAAGTGCAGTGGCTTTTACCAGAGGACCAGGCTTGATGGGATCTTTACTGGTAGGAGTTTCGTTTGCAAAAGGTTTTGCGCGTTCTCTTGGCATTCCTATGGTAGATGTGAATCATTTGACAGGTCATGTGCTGGCTCATTTTATAAAAGTGGAAGAAGAAGAAAGCATTCAACCAGAATTCCCTTTTTTGTGTTTGCTGGTATCGGGCGGAAATTCTCAGATTATTCTAGTGAAGGCATATAATGATATGGAGATTCTTGGGCAGACAATTGACGATGCTGCAGGAGAAGCTATTGATAAATGCTCTAAAGTTATGGGATTAGGGTATCCAGGAGGTCCTATTATTGATAGATTGGCAAGGCAAGGTAATCCGAAGGCATATACGTTTAGTAAGCCTCATATTCCTGCTCTAGACTATAGTTTTAGTGGTTTGAAGACTTCATTTCTCTATTCGTTGCGCGATTGGATAAAAGAAGATCCTGATTTTATAGAACATCATAAAACCGATTTAGCTGCTTCTTTGGAAGCGACGATCGTTGATATTCTGATGGATAAATTGAGAAAGGCAGCTAAACAGTATAATATTAAGCAGGTGGCTGTAGCTGGCGGTGTGTCTGCAAATAACGGATTGCGGAATGCATTCCAGGAACATGCTAAAAAATATGGGTGGAAAATATTTATCCCTAAATTCAGCTACACGACAGATAATGCTGCAATGATTGCCATAACGGGCTATTTTAAATACCTGGATAAGGAATTCTGTCCGATGGAGGCACCTGCTTTTTCAAGGGTGACTTTAAAGTAGAAAGAAAATGTCAGCGAATGAATTAGCAAAACAGATAGGTGTACTGCTTTTGGATAAAAAGCTAACTTTAGCTACAGCTGAAAGCTGCACAGGAGGTGGTGTGTCGGCTTGTATCACATCTATTGCAGGTAGCTCAGCTTATTTTAAGGGAGGAATAGTTGCTTATTCAAATGAAATAAAGATAAAATTGCTCCATGTTTCTCCGCAAACATTAGAAAAGTATGGTGCTGTAAGTCGTGAAACAGTAGTGGAGATGGCTAAGGGGGTAATGGATGCAATGGATGTTGACTGTGCTATCGCCACCTCAGGAATTGCCGGTCCAGGAGGGGGAAGTGATGCGAAACCTGTAGGTACAATTTGGATGGCAGTCGCTAATAAAGAGAATGTTGTCACTTGGAAGCAGGAGGGAGATTCAGGGAGAAGTAAAAATATGGAAAATGCAGTAGAAAATGCGCTTTTTATGCTGTATAACATGCTTGAATGAAGAAAATCAGGGTGAAATAATGAATTATTTCGTGAAAAATTTGTTTGGTAACGATAAAAGTGCTTACTTTGCGCTCTGTTTGAAATAAGTACAGATAAAAACTATAAAAACGAAGATAGAAATGTCGAAGATTTGTCAAATTACCGGAAAGAAAGCCATGATTGGCAACAATGTTTCACACTCAAAAAGAAGAACTAAAAGAACTTTCGATGTGAACTTGTTTAACAAAAAATTCTACTATGTAGAACAAGATTGTTGGATCAGCCTTAGCATTTGTGCTAATGGTCTGCGTATTATTAACAAAAAAGGACTGGACGCTGCTTTGAATGATGCAGTAGCTAAAGGTTATTGTGATTGGAAAAGCATTAAAGTTATTGGCTAAAAAGTAAAGGAGATTACTGATTATGGCAAAGAAAGCAAAAGGTAACAGAGTACAGGTGATTCTGGAATGTACAGAACACAAGGATAGCGGTATGCCGGGAACTTCTCGTTATATCACAACGAAGAACAGAAAGAATACCACTGAAAGATTGGAATTGAAGAAGTATAATCCGATTCTGAAGAGAGTAACAGTACACAAAGAAATTAAATAATAAAAAGTATAACCCATGGCAAAGAAAGCAGTTGCAAGTTTGCACGAAGGAACTAAAGAAGGTCGTGCACATACAAAGGTTATCAAGATGGTTAAGTCTCCGAAAACAGGTGCTTACATCTTTGATGAGCAAATGGTTCCTAACGAAAAAGTACAAGACTTTTTCAAAAAATAAGATAATGATAGTTTCCCTAAAGGGTTACTAATACTTATAAAATCCTCTCATTAGTTTGCTGATGAGAGGATTTCTTTTTTTTAATTGAGAAGATTATTTTATTATTTGTCACTTTTATTATATCTTTGTGGCATAAGTTATTATACAAACAGTTAGTATATGGGATTTTTTAGTTTTTTCTCAAAAGAAAAGAAAGAGACGTTGGATAAAGGGCTATCTAAAACCAAAGAAAGTGTCTTTGGTAAAATAGCTCGTGCTGTAGCCGGAAAAACCAAAGTAGATGATGAAGTACTGGATAATCTAGAAGAGGTGTTGATTACATCCGATGTAGGAGTAGAAACAACTTTGAAGATTATTGATCGTATAGAAAAACGGGTTGCAGTAGATAAATATATGAATGCAACGGAGTTGAATCATATTTTGCGTGATGAAATAGCAGCTCTATTGACTGAAAATAATACGGATGATGTAGATGATTTTGAAGCACCTATCTTGAAAAAACCCTATGTCATTATGGTGGTTGGAGTCAATGGGGTTGGCAAAACTACTACCATCGGGAAATTAGCCTATCAATTCAAAAAGGCTGGTAAATCAGTGTATTTGGGAGCAGCAGATACATTCCGTGCAGCAGCAGTAGAACAGTTGGTTATTTGGGGAGAACGTGTAGGGGTGCCTGTAGTGAAACAGAAAATGGGTTCTGATCCTGCTTCAGTAGCATTTGATACACTAAGCTCTGCTGTTTCTAACCATGCGGATGTGGTAATCATTGATACAGCGGGCCGTCTACATAATAAGGTTGGCTTAATGAATGAGTTGACTAAAATTAAAAATGTGATGAAAAAAGTGATACCTGATGCTCCAAATGAAGTTTTGCTGGTTTTGGATGGATCTACTGGACAGAATGCTTTTGAACAGGCTAAGCAGTTTACCTTGGCTACTGAAGTTACTTCTATGGCTGTAACAAAACTGGATGGTACGGCTAAGGGAGGCGTTGTCATTGGTATTTCTGATCAGTTTAAAATTCCCGTGAAATATATTGGCTTGGGAGAGGGTATGGAAGACTTGCAGGTGTTCCGTAGAAGAGAATTTGTTGATTCTTTGTTTGGAGATAAGGCATGAAAAAAAAGACTGTTGATATTATAACCTTAGGATGTTCTAAGAATTTAGTTGATTCTGAGCGTTTGATAAAGCAATTGGAAGCAGCTGGTTATGACGTAACTCATGATGCAGAGCAGCCTAAAGGTGAAATTGCTGTCATTAATACCTGCGGATTTATAGGAGATGCAAAAGAGGAATCTATAAACATGATACTTGAATTTGCGCAGGCAAAAGAGGAAGGAAGTCTGGAACGTTTATATGTGATGGGCTGTTTGTCGGAACGATATTTGAAGGAATTGCAGCTGGAAATACCACAAGTCGACAAATTCTATGGAAAATTCAATTGGAATGAATTATTAACAGATTTAGGCCATGTGTATTTGAATAGTTTACATATTGAACGTAGTTTAACTACTCCTAAGCATTATGCCTATTTGAAAATATCTGAAGGCTGCAATCGTAAATGCTCATATTGTGCTATTCCTATTATCACAGGAAAACATGTATCTCGTCCTATGGAAGAAATATTGGACGAGGTACGCTATTTAGTGGGGAAAGGGGTGAAGGAATTCCAAGTAATAGCACAAGAGTTGACTTATTATGGTGTAGATCTATATAAGAAGCAAATGCTTCCGCTATTGATAGAAAAAATTTCAGAAATTCCTGGGGTAGAGTGGATACGTCTTCATTATGCTTATCCTGCTCATTTCCCTACTGATTTGTTTCGAGTGATGCGTGAGCGCACTAATGTGTGTAAGTATATGGATATTGCTTTGCAACATATTAGTGACAATGTGTTGGAAAAAATGCGCAGACATGTAACAAAGGAGGAAACATATCGTTTAATAGAGCAATTTAGAAATGAAGTTCCTGGTATTCATTTACGTACTACACTGATGGTAGGACATCCTGGTGAAACTGAAGCTGATTTTGAGGAACTTAAAGAATTTGTTCGTCAAGTGAAGTTTGATAGAATGGGGGCTTTTGCTTATTCTGAAGAGGAAGGAACTTTTGCAGCATCTCAATATGAAGATGTCATTCCGCAAGAAGTTAAAGAGGCTCGTTTGGATGAACTAATGTCTATACAGCAAGAAATTTCCGCCTCTTTGAGTGTTGCAAAAATTGGTAAACAAATGAAGGTCATCATTGACCGATTAGAAGGTGATTACTATATTGGCCGAACAGAATTTGATTCTCCTGAAGTAGATCCAGAAGTGCTGATAGAAAATGAACAAGAACTTCAAATAGGCGAGTTTTATCAAGTTGAAATTACAGGCGCTGACGATTTCGATCTGTATGGAAAAATCGTGTAATTTTCTAATGAGTTTGATTGGAGATATAGTATTATATACTCTCTAAATTTTTAATATTTTGAATAATAAAGAGTTTACAGCAGAATTATCAAGCAGATTGGGCTATACATTAAAAGATACCTCAGAATTAATTTCTTTTCTGACTTCAGAAATGACACAGTGTTGGCAAGAAGGGGATGCGGTGTCAATACAAGGATTTGGAACATTGGAAGTTAAAAAAAAAGCAGAAAGGATTTCTGTAAATCCCACAACAAAGTTACGCATGTTGATACCGCCAAAACTTGTTTTATCTTATAAACCAAGTCCATTGCTAAAAGATAAATTTAAATAAAAACTTGTTACAATAGCAATGAATGAAAAATTCAATATACAAGATATAATTATTATCCTGGCAGAAAAGCATGGGGTAGATAAAAAAGTAGCAGATAATTTTGTAAAGGAGTTTTTTATATTAATAGAAGAGGGGCTTGAAAAGGATAAATATGTCAAGGTTAAAGGACTTGGTACTTTTAAGTTGATTGAAGTAGAAAGCCGTGAAAGTGTTAATGTAAATTCAGGAGAGCGTATAGAAATAAAGGGGCACACTAAGATTTCATTTACACCTGAGCCGGCCTTAAAGGATATAATTAATCGTCCGTTTTCGCATTTTGAATCAGTGGTGTTACATGACGGTGTAGTGTTTAACGACATGCCGTCCAATGAAGAAAGTGAAGAAGTTATACAGATTGATGATAATCAAGGTTTAATAAAATCGACTGATGAAGAAAAAACTTCTTCAGGGGAGGAGGAAACTTCTCTGGCTGCTGAAATACCTCAAAAGATGCAACAGGAAAACATAGCCCTTCAGGAAGAGTGTCATAATTCGCCTGGTACAACAACTGAAGTCAATACTGAATTCATCGAATCAGAGAATAAACCTAAGCAGTTTGATAAGCAGCATATAGATTCAGGCAAGCGATTTATTTCCTATTTTCATTGTTTTATAGTAGTGGTTATGCTGCTCTGTCTTGGAAGTATTTTTGCTATGTATTGGGGTGATATGAAAATGATTTCGAGTTTCACAAATAAAAATAATTCAAATGTAGAAAAAGAATCTGTTGATAGTATTTTGCTGTTGCAAAATGATTCACTTAGTTCTGCAAAAAGTATTTGTGAACCTTCAGAAGAAGATAGTATTTCAAGTGTGAATTCCATTCATGAGGTTGTATCTTCTGAAACAAAACCGATAGAATCAGTTGTGAAAAATATTGAAGTTGCCCCTAAAGTTAATAAGAAAGTCTTGTCGGCAAAGTCATTTATTCCAGACTCTACCGGTTATGAGATAGTAGGTACAGAAACATTTTATACAATAAAAGAGGGCGAGACTCTTACTAGAGTTGCATTAAAGTTTTATGGAACAAAGGCTTTTTGGCCATATATTGTGAAACATAACTCCTCTGTTATAGAAAATCCGAATCATGTTCCATTTGGAACAACAATTAAAATACCAAAATTAAAAAAGAAGCTATAATTGCTTCTTTTTTTTATAAGTGCATAACTGGAATGAACTAAATCTTTAAGAAAGTTGTTAATCTAAAGATTTCAAATAGATTTTTAATAAAAATTAGTTTGTATGGTTAATATAATCCCGTAATTTTGGGAGCAAAATACAAGAATGCCCTAATTGTGTGGGGCTTTGAGGAAAATTGTAACATTAAAAAGAAAAATATTTATGGCTGAAACTATTGATATCCGCGAACTTAATGAACGGATTGAAAGACAAAGTGCTTTCATTACCAATTTGACAACTGGTATGGATCAGGTAATTGTAGGACAAAAACACCTTATAGAGTCCTTGCTTATAGGATTATTATCTGATGGACATGTATTATTGGAAGGTGTGCCTGGATTAGCAAAAACTTTAGCAATCAAGACATTGTCCTCTCTGATTGATGCTAAATATAGCCGTGTTCAGTTCACTCCTGATTTGCTGCCTGCTGACGTGATTGGTACTATGGTTTATAGTCAAAAAGATGAAAGTTTCCAGGTTAAAAAAGGCCCAGTTTTTGCCAATTTTGTTCTGGCTGACGAAATTAACCGTGCTCCTGCTAAGGTTCAAAGTGCATTGCTGGAAGCTATGCAGGAGCGTCAAGTTACAATTGGAAAAGAAACATTCCAGTTACCAGAACCTTTCTTAGTATTGGCTACTCAAAACCCAATCGAGCAAGAAGGAACATATCCTTTACCTGAAGCGCAGGTTGACCGTTTTATGCTAAAAGTAGTCATTGATTATCCGAAATTAGAAGAAGAAAAATTAATTATTCGTCAAAACATCAATGGTGAAAAATTAATTGTAAAACCTATTTTAAAAGCTGATGAAATTATTGAAGCACGAAAAGTAGTGCGCCAGGTTTATTTGGATGAAAAAATAGAAAAATATATTGTAGACATTGTGTTTGCAACACGTTACCCTGAAAAATATGATCTGAAGGAGTTGAAAGATATGATAGGATTTGGCGGTTCTCCTCGTGCTTCCATAAATCTAGCATTGGCTGCCAGAAGCTATGCATTCATAAAACGTAGAGGATATGTTATTCCTGAAGATGTTCGTGCCGTGGCTCATGATGTACTTCGTCATCGTATCGGATTAACTTATGAAGCAGAAGCTAGTAATATCACATCAGACGAAATCATTAGCAAGATTTTAAATAAAGTCGAAGTGCCTTAAATGTATTTATTCAAAAATAGGGTAGTAAGTGATTTAGGGATTTTTTGAGAAATAATTGAATGGAAACAACTGATATATTAAAAAGAGTCCGTCAAATTGAGATTAAAACACGAGGCTTATCAAATAATATATTTGCAGGCCAATACCATTCCGCTTTTAAAGGTAGAGGAATGGCTTTTTCAGAAGTGCGTGAGTATCAATTTGGTGATGATATTCGTGACATAGACTGGAATGTAACAGCCAGATTCAATAAACCTTTTGTCAAGGTGTTTGAAGAGGAACGAGAGCTGACAGTCATGTTGTTAGTGGATGTTTCCGGTAGTTTGGAGTTTGGTACAGTAAAACAGTTGAAAAAGAGTATGGTAACAGAAATAGCTGCTACCATAGCTTTTTCTGCTATTCAGAATAATGATAAAATCGGAGTCATCTTTTTTTCAGATCGTATTGAAAAGTTCATTCCTCCTAAAAAAGGAAGAAAACATATTTTATACATTATCCGTGAATTAATAGATTTTCAAGCAGATAGCAGGAAAACAAGTATCCGTGTAGGTTTGGAGTATTTAACTAATGTGATGAAAAGGCGTTGTACAGCTTTTATGCTATCTGACTTTATAGATCAAGATGACTTTAAAAATGCCTTGACCATTGCCAATCGAAAACACGATGTAGTGGCAATTCAGGTTTATGATAGACGAGCAGAAGAACTGCCTGCAATTGGACTGATGAAAATCAAGGATGCAGAAACAGGTCATGAACAGTGGATTGATACCTCATCTAAAGCAGTTCGCAAAGCACATCATGAATGGTGGGTTGAGAAGCAAACCATCTTGAAAGAGGTATTCAGTAAAAGTAACGTAGATAATGTATCAGTAAGGACTGACCAAGACTATGTGAAAGCATTAATGAATTTGTTTGCCAAAAGAAATTAATCGAAATATGAAAAAATGTTTTATACTGGTATTCTTTTTGTATATATGGGTGGGTAAAACTTTAGCTCAGTCAGTCACAGTAGATGCTATGATTGATTCTTTGCAAATATTGATTGGGCAGCAAGCTAGAATTACTCTTGAGGTATCTACTGATACAGACAAACGGGCTATATTCCCCATTTATACAGATACTATTGTTCGGGGGGTAGAAATATTGGATATTGCTAAACCTGATACACAATATTTAAATGACAGAAAGCGTTTATTAATAAAGCAACAATATACTGTTACATCATTTGATTCGGCTTTATATTACCTTCCGCCTATGGAAGTAAAAGTGGATAGTCAGTCTTACTTTTCAAAATCATTGGCACTAAAGGTCTATTCAGTTCCAGTTGACACCTTGCACCCTGATCAGTTCTTTGGACCAAAATCTGTGATACAGCCGCTTTTTATGTGGGAAGATTGGTATGGCGTGTTATTTAGGACTTTTTTATTAGTATTCAGTGGTTTCCTGCTGTATTATCTGATAAAGCGATTCTTTGATAATAAGCCTATTATCAGAAAGGTAAAAGTAGAGCCCAAATTGCCTGCTCATCAATTGGCTTTAGTAGAAATAGAAAGGATAAAAGGAGAGAAAATTTGGCAGAAGGGAATGTCAAAGGAGTATTATGTGCAACTTACAGATGTTATTCGTAACTATATAAAAGACAGATTTGGTTTTAATGCTTTAGAAATGACATCTTCGGAAATTATTTCAAAGCTCATTGAAGTCAAAGATAAGGAGGCTATAAAAGATTTAAAATCTCTTTTTGAAACTGCAGATTTAGTAAAGTTTGCGAAGCACAATCCATTAATAAACGAAAATGATGCAAACTTAGTTAATGCCATTGATTTTATTAATGAGACAAAGGTGGAAGAAGAGGAAACTCTTAAACCGGAACCTACTGAAATTACGATTATCGAAAAACGCCCTTTGCGCATTAAAATTCTTTTGGGAGTTGCTATTCTTGCTTTAGTATCAGTTGCTATTGCTTGCATAGTTTATATCGTCAGTGCATTATATACATATTTTGTTTGATAGCCAACATATAAAGTCTTCAACTATTAATTCATAAAAGAGTATGTTTTTCGCCAATATAGAATATTTGTTTTTGCTGATATTGCTAATACCTTATATAGTATGGTATGTGATGAAACGCAAGAAAAGTGAGGCTACACTTCAAATTTCGGATGCAAGAGTTTATGCTCATACACCTAAAAGTTATAAAAACTATTTGTTACATGTACCTTTTATTTTTAGAATTCTGGCTTTAATACTGATTATTTTAGTTCTAGCACGCCCACAAACTACGGATAGCTGGCAAAATAGTGAGGTAGAGGGCATTGATATAATGTTAGCTATTGACGTTTCAACCAGTATGTTAGCAGAGGATTTAAAGCCTAATCGTCTGGAGGCTGCAAAAGATGTAGCTGCAGAGTTTATTAATGGTAGACATAATGACAACATTGGTATAACTTTGTTTGCTGGAGAAAGCTTCACCCAATGTCCACTTACTGTGGATCATTCGGTTTTATTGAATCTTATTAAGGATGTGAAATGTGGATTGATTGAGGATGGAACTGCAGTAGGTATGGGGATTGCCAATGCTGTAACCCGGTTGAAAAACAGTAAAGCAAAATCGAAAGTTATTATTCTGCTTACTGATGGAACTAATAACAAAGGTGATATCTCTCCCTTAACTGCTGCAGAAATAGCTAAAAGTTTTGGCATTCGAGTGTATACAATCGGTGTAGGGACAAATGGTATGGCTCCTTATCCATATCCTGTAGGAGGAACTGTTCAATATGTGAATATGCCAGTGGAAATCGATGAAAAGACTTTAACGGAGATTGCAGGAGCTACAGATGGAAATTATTTTAGAGCAACCAATAATTCCAAGCTAAAAGAGGTATATAAAGAAATTGATAAACTTGAAAAGACTAAACTTCATGTAAAAGAGTTTAGTAAGCGGCAAGAAGAGTATCGCTTATTTGCTTTTTTAGCTTTCATATGTATCCTTATGGAAATCTTATTAAGAAATTCTATCTTAAAAAAGATTCCGTAATAAGATTTTTTGGATAGAAGTATTTAAATAAACGTTGAAAATAGATAGCTATGTTTCGATTTGAAGAACCTGCATATTTGTACATTTTATTGTTGCTACCTTTATTAGCAGCTTTTTATCTTTACTCTAACTATCGTAGAAGGCATGCTATTCGTCAATTTGGCGATCCGGAATTAATGGCGCAACTAATGCCGGAGGTATCAAAGTATCGCCCGGATGTGAAGTTTTGTATTGTTTTAATTGTTTTGGGACTTTTTGCCGTTTTATTGGCTAGACCTCAATTTGGTTCTAAGCTTGAAACAGTGAAACGCCAGGGTGTAGAGGTTATGATTGCATTAGATATTTCTAATTCAATGCTTGCTCAGGATGTGCAGCCAAGCCGGTTATCAAAAGCAAAAAGATTAGTATCTCAATTAGTAGATAAAATGGAGAATGATAAAGTGGGGATGATAGTGTTTGCTGGGGATGCCTTTACACAATTGCCTATAACGAGTGATTATATATCTGCTAAAATGTTTTTAGAATCGATTGATCCATCATTGATTTCTAAGCAGGGAACAGCCATAGGTACAGCCATAAGCCTTGCTTCTCGTAGTTTTACTACTCAAGAAGGAGTAGGTAGGGCAATTATAGTCATTACAGATGGTGAAAATCATGAAGGCGGTGCTTTGGAAGCAGCAAAAGCTGCTGCTGATAAAGGTATTCAAGTTAATGTGCTTGGCGTTGGTTCGCCAGATGGTTCCCCTATACCTGTTGAAGGGACTAAGGATTTCCGTCGCGATAAAAATGGTAATGTAATTGTTACTCGGTTGAATGAACAGATGTGTCAGGAAATTGCTAAGGATGGACGTGGTATTTATGTCAGAGTAGACAATACAAATAATGCGCAAAAAATAATTAGTAAGGAAATCGATAAAATGGCTAAAGCTGATGTGGAAACGCAGGTTTATACAGAATTTAATGAACAGTTTCAAGCTATAGCATGGATCATCTTTTTATTATTATTAATAGAAATGCTTATATTAGAGCGGAAAAATCCTCTGTTCCGTCATATACATTTATTTTCAAATAAAAAATAGTCTAATAACTATGTTGTACTCTCAAAAATATATAGAAGTTGCGGTGATTCTTCTATGCACAGGCTTTAATTCACTTTCTGCTCAAAAATTAGAGCGTGATTATATCCGTAGAGGAAATAGAGCCTTTAGGGATAGTGCATTCGTAGATGCGGAAGTGAATTATCGAAAGGCTTTGGAAGCAAATCCTAAATCGACGATTTCAATGTTTAATTTAGGTAACACGTTAGCTGCTCAAAATAAAGTTAAAGATGCTCTAGAACAATATGTTACAGCTAGTAAAATAGAGAAAGAAAAAGATCATTTGGCTCAGATTTTTCATAATATGGGGGTTATTTTTCAATCTCAGAAAGATTATGCGAAAGCAGTTGATGCATATAAAGAATCTTTACGCAGCAATCCTTCAGATGATGAAACTCGCTATAATTTAGCATTAGCTCAAAAATTGCTAAAAGATCAGCAACAAAATCAAGAGAAACAAGATCAGAATCAGCAAAATCAGGAGCAGCAAAATCAAGAGAAACAAAAAGAAGCAAAAGATAAGAATCAGGAACAACCTCCTCAGTCAGATAAGAATAAAGATCAGATGTCTAAAGAAAATGCAGAGCAGCTTCTTAATTCTGTTATGCAAGATGAAAAAGGGGTTCAAGATAAAGTGAAAAAGCAGCAAGTTATCCAAGGAGGACGTTTGGAAAAAGATTGGTAATATTGCAGTGATGTAAATGAAAGAATTAGAGATATGAAGAGAATATTAATCTTATGCTTAGTTTTTTTTATCATCTGCTTGTCAGCTAAAGCTGATGATAAAGTCACATTTTCTGCTTCAGCGCCAGAAGCTGTGGCAGTCGGTGACCAGTTTAGATTATCTTATACTATTAATACACAGAGTGTAAGGGATTTTAGAGTTCCTTCCATAAAAGATTTTGAAGTTTTGATGGGGCCGAGTCGATCTTATAGTATGCAAAACATTAATGGAAAGACTACTGAGACCTTAACTTATACTTATATTTTACAAGCTGTCAAGGAGGGCTCTTTTACGATAGCTAGTGCCTCAGTCCGTGCTAAGGGACAGAATTTGGTTTCAAATTCATTGACTATTAAGGTCTTGCCAGCAGACAGTAGCTCTCCTTCGAATGAAAAGGCTTCGGGTAACCGTGAGGCTGCTCAACGCAAAGCGCAAAGAGGTCGTATTTCAGATGACGATCTGTTAATAACTGCTACGGCTAGTAAGACAAAAGTATTTGAACAAGAGGCTTTTTTGCTAACTTATAAAATATATACAGCTGTAGAATTGCGTGGATTTGATAATGTAAAACTTCCGGATTTTAAAGGTTTCCATTCTCAAGAAGTAGAACTTCCTGCTGATCGTAAATGGGGTTTAGAACATTATAAGGGAAGAAATTATCAAACTACCATATATCGTCAATTTGTTTTGTTTCCTCAACAAACAGGTCAATTGTCTATAGAACCTGCATATTTTACTGCTTCTATTGCTAAATCAGTAGTGGTTGATGATCCTTTTGAAGCTTTCTTTAACGGTGGTGCAGGATATGTAGAAGTTAAAAAACAATTATCTACGCCTAAGCTGACCATTAATTCTATGGAATTGCCAGCAGGGAAACCAGATAATTTTTCAGGCGGAGTGGGAGAGTTTACTCTATCTTCTTCTATTAGCACAACGTCTTTGAAAACTAATGATGCACTAACAATTAAGCTTATTGTATCTGGAACTGGTAATTTGAAGTTACTTTCTACACCAGAAATTAAATTTCCGGAAGATTTTGACGTTTATGATCCAAAAATAGAAAATAACTTAAGACTTACTGCAGGAGGACTGAGCGGTAATCAAGTAATAGAATATATTGCTATACCTCGTAATGCAGGTCATTATAAGATTCCAGCATTAAAGTTTAGCTATTTTGATATAAAGTCAAAGAAATATAAGACTTTGTGTACAGAAGATTACGCTGTAAATGTTGAAAAAGGTGTTGGCACTTCTTCTCAGGCTGTTGCTAATTTTACGAATAAAGAAGATCTTAAGGTCTTGAATGAAGATATTCGCTTTATTAAACAAAATAGAGTTTCATTAAAACAAAGGGGAGTTTTCTTTTTTGATTCAGCTCTTTATTGGTTATTGTATATTGTGCCAGGATGTCTTTTTATTCTATTCTTTTTAATATATCGCAAGCAGATAGCAGCAAATGCTAATGTCGCTAAAATGCGTACCAAAAAGGCTAATAAGGTGGCAGTAAAACGTATGAAAAGAGCAGGAAAACTTTTAGCCAATAATCAGCAAGATGATTTTTATGATGAAGTGTTAAAAGCTCTTTGGGGATATATTAGTGATAAACTAAACATTCCTGTCTCAAATTTATCAAAAGATAATGTAGAGGAAAAACTAAAGGAAGATGGCGTTGAAGATAATTTAATTAATGAATTTATTACTACCTTGAATGACTGTGAATTTGCTCGTTTTGCTCCTGGAAATGACAATCAAGCGATGGATAAAATCTATACAGCTTCTTTGGAGCTAATCAGTAAAATGGAAAATTCAATAAAACGTTAATTCAAAATGAAGTATGCTATGATGAAAAAGGTATTATACGTTGTTTTATTATTTGCAGTCTTTTCTGTTTCTGCCATGGGTCAGAATGCAACTGAATGTAAGCTAAAGGCTGATTCTGCCTATGTTAATGAAGACTATGCTTCAGCAATTAAGTTGTATGAAAATTTACTGAAATCTGGAGAAGCAGCTGAGATATATTATAATTTAGGCAACTGCTATTATAAAACAAAAGATATAGCGAGGGCTATTTTAAATTATGAACGTGCACTTCTATTGCGTCCAGATAATGCAGATATTAGGGCTAATTTGGATATTGCACGATCTAAAACAGTGGATAAAATAAATATGATTCCTGAAATATTCTTTATCTCATGGACAAAATCACTGATAAATAGCTTTAGCATTGATTCATGGGCTAAAATTGCTGTTATAAGTTTCTGGTTATTCTTGCTGTTCATTTGCTTATTTCTTGTTTCAAAGCAATCAAAGTGGAAAAAAACAGGTTTTTTTGCAGGAATTATATTTATGATATTGAGCATATCAAGCAATATTTTTGCAAATGCACAAAAGGATAATCTACTAAATCGTCATGAAGCCATTATTCTAGCACCAAGCGTTACAGTGCGCAGCACTCCAAGTGAAAATGGTACCAGTTTGTTTATTCTTCACGAAGGCAGAAAAGTAAAAGTAAAAGATAATTCTATGCGTGATTGGAAGGAAATTATTCTAGAGGATGGGAAAGTAGGTTGGTTGGCAACTTCAACTATTGAGTTTATATAAGAGTTCATTTATAAGTTGGATAAATCTTTTGGTTGGCACTTGAATATCAAGTGTCAACCAATTTTTTATTATAATAATGACAGAAATAATTGTCTCTATGTATTTTTTTTATTAAGTTTAAAGTCTAATATATAAATATATTATTAACCATTAAATTATAATCAATATGAGAACTATAACCTTTAATGAACTTCGCAAAATTAAGGATTCATTACCCAGCGGCAGCATGCATAGAATTGCTGATGAATTAGGACTTGAGGTAGACACTGTACGAAACTTCTTTGGTGGGCATAACTTTAAAGAAGGAAAAAGTGTTGGTATTCACTTAGAGCCAGGTCCTGATGGTGGGTTAGTCATGATAGATGATACTACCGTATTAGATATGGCTTTGCGGATATTAGATGAAATGGTTGAGGTTGAGAAAGATTAAAAGATTAATTGACTTAGTCCCATATAATGCCATTAAACATAATCTAAGTAATAATGGCGTTATATGGGACTATAATTTATTAAATTATAATCAGTATTATGTTTAATATATAGTGTATTTAACTGATACTACCTACTCTATAATTTAATCAGTAGTTCTTTTTATAGGCTTCTTACCTATCCTGATCATTAAACAAAAAAGCGAAATCATTATGATTATGATTTCGCTTTTTTGTTGATATAAAAAGAAGTATATTACATCATATCTTCAATTTCCTTATATTCAGGACCCATGCCTAAGTTGTAATAAACGCGATACAACCCCATCATCCACAAATCCTTTTGATCAGGTTTCAAAGATCTTGCTTTTTCATAACATGGTTTAGCTTTTTCATAAAATGCTTTCAATGTATTCTGATCTTCTTTATATTTTGGATCATTTACATCTGTAGTAGCTTTTTCTGAGAAATCTTGTGCTTGTAAGCAGTAAATTAAACCTAAATTAGAATAAGCTTCTGCATAGTTAGGATCCTTTTCTGTAGTTTTAGTATAGAATTCTATTGCTTTATCATAATCTTTCATATTATGATACAAATATCCTTTTACATACAGATAGAATGTATTGTTTGGATCTTTAGTCAACATGTCGTCAGCAAACTGCATTGCTTCATCATATTTATTGTTATTGCTATAGTAATCAATCAGGTGACCAAAGAAGAAGGAATGATCAGGATATTTTTGGATACCTTCTTTCAATGAAGCAATCCATTTGTCAGTTTCGCCTTGAGCTTTTAATGCAGTAGAGATAAATTCCATAGCGTATTTACCTACTTCCTTGTCATCTTTTGCATAAGGAGCATATTTCAAGATGCTAGGATAATCTTCTGTTTTAGCTGCTGCTAAACTTGCATAGTAAGCAATCTGAGGTAAAACAGTATCTGTCTGCAACAAATTTTCTTTTTCAAACATAGGATTGATAGCCATGTCAATGTATGCAGCAAAGAATTGTAAAGCTTTGTTGTTCAATTCCTTAGCTTTTTCATTTTCAGCACCTGTAGCCATGTTGAAATACTGGATACCACCATTAATCAAGTTGCCACGTTCTGCTAGCATAGATGCCACATTCGATCTTCTAAATTTGTTTTTAATTTTACCTTTTTCATTAGGTATTTGTGCTAATTCATCACACTTAAAGTAATATTTGCACATATCTAATGCACTGTTATACACTTGAAGAGTATCATATGGTTTTCTTAGGTAAGCATTTTCCATTTCTTTTTCGCTTCTTCTTTTTTGAATGAAGCCTGCAACATCCCAAGTAGCTGCATTGTCTTTAGTCTCAGGATTGGTTAAAGCTGCATTTATGAGTTCTTCAGCCTTTGCAAAATCAGGATTTGTTCCATTAGCAATGCTTTTTGCTTCTTTTACAGCTTTTTCCTGAGCAAAAGTGAAGCCTGCAGCAAATAGCAATGCCATTGATACTACTACTTTTTTCATAATTGTAGAAAATTTTAAATTAATATTACGTCTATTCTTTATCATTCGTCTATTGAATTATTTAAGGAATCAGATTCCATTATATCATTTACTTGAGTGTTATTTTCTTCCTCAGAGGAAAATAACGAATTTTCTTCTTCCGTATTAGTTGTTACTTTGCATACAGAGCCTATTTCATCATTCCGCTTTTCCAAATTGATTAAGCGAACTCCTTGAGTTGCACGGCCCATAATACGCACATCCGCTACTTTCAGGCGAATAGTAATACCAGACTTATTAATAATCATCAAATCATTTTCGTCTGTTACGGATTTAATGGCTACCAGTTTTCCTGTTTTTTCGGTAATGTTCATTGTCTTGACTCCCTTACCACCTCTATTGGTTATTCGATAGTCTTCAATATCAGAACGTTTTCCATATCCTTGTTCAGAAACTACCATAATCGTTTCAGTTTCTGGGTCTTTAATGCAAATCATGCCAACTACTTCATCTTGACCATCATCATCGAGAGTAATACCGCGTACGCCTGTTGCTGTACGTCCCATGACACGAACTGCACTTTCGTGGAATCTAATAGCACGCCCATTGCGGTTTGCTATAATGATTTCATTATCTCCATTAGTCATTCTTACTTCAATAACACGATCATCTTCGCGGATTGTGATTGCGTTAACTCCATTCTGACGTGGGCGTGAATATTGTTCCAATAAGGTTTTCTTAATTACGCCATTTTTCGTACAGAATAAAACGTAATGACTATTGATATACTCTTCATCATTCAAATTCTTCACACGAAGATAAGCATTGACAGCATCATCAGAATCAATATTTAGCAAATTCTGTATAGCTCTTCCCTTAGAATTCTTGGTTCCTTCAGGAATTTCATAAACTTTCAGCCAATAACATTTCCCTTTTTGTGTAAAGAACATCATTGTGTTATGCATCGTTGCTGGATATATATGCTCTATAAAATCCTCATCTCGGGTTTCTGTGCCCTTAGAGCCTACCCCACCTCTATTTTGAGCGCGGAATTCACTCAGAGGAGTTCTTTTAATATATCCCATGCGTGAAATGGTAATAATCATTTCATCGTCAGCATAGAAATCTTCTGGATTAAATTCTTCTGATGCATACACAATTTCAGAACGTCGCTCATCGCCATACTTATCTTTGATTTCTATCAGTTCATCTTTTATAACTTTCTTACAAAGATCGTCATTAACTAGAATTTCTTCTAGATAAGTAATTCTTTTTTGGATTTCATCATATTCAGCATGGAGTTGATCCTGCATAAGTCCTGTAAGTTGTCTTAAACGCATTTCAACAATGGCGCGGGATTGAATTTCAGAGAGTTCAAATCTTTCCATCAAGCCTGAAATTGCTTCCACCGGCGACTTAGCAGCACGGATGATTCTTATAACTTCATCAATATTATCAGAAGCAATAATAAGTCCCTCTAGTATATGTGCACGTTCTTTAGCTTTGCGTAAGTCATATTTGGTTCTACGTATAACTACTTCATGTCGGTGCTCAACAAAATATTTGATAAGTTCTTTCAAATTAAGGAGTCGTGGACGTCCATGTACAAGAGCTACGTTATTAACTCCAAATGAGGTTTGAAGTTGCGTCAGTTTATATAGTTTATTCAAGACAACACTGGCATTGGCATCGCGCTTGACATCAATAACGATGCGCATACCTTCACGGTCTGACTCATCATTCGCATTAGAAATTCCTTCAACTTTTTTCTCGTTGGCAAGATCTGCTATAGATTTAATGAGTTCAGCTTTGTTAACCCCATAAGGAATTTCAGTTACTATAATCTTATCGTGTGTTGCACCTGATTCGATTTCAGCTTTTGCGCGCATGATTACACGACCACGGCCTGTTAAGTAAGCTTCTCGCACACCACTCATACCATATATATAACCTCCTGTCGGGAAATCAGGAGCCTTAATATATTCCATGAGGCCTTCTACATCAATGTCGTTATTATCAATGTATGCCACACATGCATTGATGACTTCCGTTAAATTATGAGTCGGCATATTCGTTGCCATACCAACTGCAATACCTGTAGCCCCATTTACCAACAAGTTAGGGATACGGGTTGGCATAACAGTGGGCTCTTGCAGAGAGTCATCAAAGTTATTGGTCATATCAACGGTTTCCTTATCAATATCCTGCATCATATCTTCACCGATTTTTTGCAGTCTACATTCAGTATAACGCATAGCAGCAGCGCTATCTCCGTCTACAGAACCATAATTACCCTGACCATCTACCAACATATAGCGCATAGCCCATGGCTGAGCCATACGTACCAGCGCACCATAAACAGAAGAGTCTCCATGAGGATGGTATTTACCTAAAACGTCACCTACTACTCTCGCAGATTTTTTGTAGGGCTTGTCAGAAGTGTTTCCTAATCCCATCATACCAAATAGAATTCTACGATGTACAGGTTTAAAACCATCTCTCACATCCGGAAGAGCGCGCGATACAATGACTGACATAGAATAGTCAATGTATGAAGACTTCATTTCCTCTTCAATGTTTATTTTTATAATTCTGTCTTGTTCAAGCATTTAAAAAGAATATTAATTATACATTTTGTGGTTCTTGAAAAACCATGCTAAAGTACTGCTTTTTTACGACATACAAAAGTTTTCTTTAATAAAGTTTGTTGTTTAGGTTAGTAGAAATTCCTTTATTCAAGTTCAAAGAATGCTCACTCCTCTTTTATATAATCAGAAATCAGAGATATTTGTATTTGTTTTGTGGCATGAAATTTGTAGAAGATAAATAAAGATTTTTAAGATTCATCGAATAAATTAATGTGTATCTTTGTTGCGATAATCCAAAATAGAAATTGATAGATAACTATATGAATAAGCAATTTTCAGAGCGAATGTCCGAAGTACTTGTTTTTAGCAAAGAAGAAGCTGTTCGATTGCAGTGCAGTCGAATTTGCCCTGAAATCTTGATGTTAGGCATGTTGCGTGAGGGCAAAGGTAAAGCGGTAGAAATATTAAAGGATTTTGATGTTGATATCATGAATATCAAAAAAAACATTGAAATGTTTTTGAATAAGAATCAGGTTTTTGAGATGTCTGATAATACAGAAATTTCGTTATCATCAGATTCTTCAAAGTTATTAAAAATAGGCATTTTAGAAGCGAGGTTATTAAAAGACAGCATAACCGATACTGAACATATTTTATTAGCAATACTTAAGGATAGAGAAAGCTATGTAGCTAATCTTTTGTATGAAAATCATCTGGATTACAAACTTGTATTTGAAAAGCTTTCTAAGAAATCAGCTAATCCTACAGCAGGAATGGGTTTTACTGAAGAAGAAGAGGAAGAGGAAGAGAAAAATGTAGGAGGTTCTGGTAAGAGCGAAAATGTACAGTCATACTCTTCTGCTAGAACTTCTTCCAAAAGTGTCAATGATACTCCAGTGTTGGATAAGTTTGGAGTAGATATGACATTAGCTGCTGCTGAAGAAAAGTTAGATCCTGTAGTGGGCCGAGAACAAGAGATAGAACGTCTTGCCCAGATTTTAAGTCGTCGAAAAAAAAATAATCCTGTTTTAATTGGTGATCCTGGTGTTGGAAAATCAGCCATCGTGGAAGGGTTAGCTGTACGAATCAATCAAAGAAAAGTATCTCGTGTGCTGTTTGATAAACGCTTGATAATGTTGGATATGGCATCTGTTGTAGCAGGTACAAAATACAGAGGCCAATTTGAAGAACGTGTCCGCTCCATTATTAACGAACTGCAGAAGAATCCGAATGTGATTTTATTTATTGATGAGTTACATACGATTGTTGGAGCAGGCTCAGCTGCCGGTTCTATGGATGCAGCTAACATGTTGAAACCAGCATTGGCACGGGGTGAGATACAATGTATAGGAGCTACTACTCTTGATGAATACAGAAAAACGATTGAAAAGGACGGGGCTTTAGAGCGTCGTTTCCAGAAGGTGATTGTTGAGCCTACAACTCCAGAAGAAACACTTCAGATTCTAAGAAATATAAAAGGGAAATATGAAGAGCATCACAATGTGGTTTATACAGACAAGGCTCTTGAATCATGTGTCAAATTGACAGACCGATATATTACAGATAGAAGTTTTCCAGATAAAGCTATAGATGCTTTGGATGAAGCTGGTTCTAGAATACGTCTTACAACTATAACTGTACCTAAAGAGATAGTAGATCAAGAACATTTGATTGAAGACGCTAAAACAGCGAAAGCTGAAGCTGCAAAATCTCAGAATTATGAATTGGCGGCAAGCTATCGTGATAAAGAACAGGAACTTATGCGAAAACTGGAAGAAATGAAGGAAGCATGGGAAGTCAGCTTGCGGGATAACCAGCAAGTTGTAGATGAAGAAGATATAGCTAATGTTGTATCCATGATGTCAGGCATACCAGTTCAACGCATTGCTCAAAGTGAAAGCGCAAAATTGGCTGGCATGAAGAAAACTTTGCTTACTAAGATCATTGCGCAGGATGAAGCTATAGATAAGTTGACTAAGGCTATTTTGAGAAGTCGGGTTGGTTTAAAAGATCCCAATCGTCCTATTGGTACTTTTATGTTTTTAGGTCCTACAGGTGTAGGTAAAACTCATCTTACCAAACAGTTGGCTCAGTATATGTTTGGCTCTTCTGACGCGTTGATACGTGTAGATATGAGTGAATATATGGAAAAGTATGCTGTATCTCGTTTGGTTGGAGCTCCTCCTGGATATGTAGGATATGATGAAGGTGGTCAGCTTACTGAAAAGGTTCGCCGTAAGCCCTACTCTATTGTTTTATTTGATGAAATAGAAAAGGCGCATCCTGACGTCTTTAATTTGTTGCTTCAAGTTATGGATGAAGGTCGTCTTACTGATAGTAACGGTAGAACGGTTGATTTTAAGAATACCGTTATTATTATGACTTCGAATATTGGAACGCGTCAACTTAAGGATTTTGGACGTGGAGTTGGTTTTGCAGCACATTATCAGGCTGATGACAAGAATCATTCTCAGGGTATTATTCAAAAGGCTTTGAATAAATCTTTTTCTCCCGAGTTTTTGAATCGAATAGATGAAATTATAACTTTCGATCAACTCTCTTTAGAGGCTATTATTAAGATAGTAGATATAGAACTTAGCGGATTGATAGATCGTGTTACGGCATTAGGATATAACCTGGAGATTGATGAAAAAGCGAAAAAGTTTTTAGCCACTAAAGGTTATGATGTACAGTTTGGTGCACGTCCTTTAAAACGGGCCATTCAGAATTATCTGGAAGATGCTCTTTCTGAGTTGATTATTACAGAAGGTGTTCATGAAGGTGATACTATAAATGTAACCGTCAATCAGACAGAAGAAGGATTGTTGGTGTGTAAGGCATAAATCAATTTGGCAGAATCAAGACAAAATGTCAGTCTATATCGGGCTGGCATTTTTTTTGTGTATGGAGTAATAAATTGAAATTAAATTTTAAAATTAAATAGTTGTATGCAAAAAGGAAATATTGGGGTAACTACAGAAAATATTTTCCCCGTTATAAAAAAATTCTTGTATAGTGATCATGAAATATTCCTCCGTGAATTGGTTTCTAACGCAGTTGATGCTACACAAAAACTGAAAACCTTATCTTCTATAGGTGAATTTAATGGCGAACTTGGAAATTTAACTGTCCATGTATCCTTAGGAAAGGATACTATTACAGTTTCTGATCGCGGAATTGGTTTGACCGCAGAAGAAATAGATAAATATATCAATCAAATTGCATTTTCAGGAGCTAATGATTTCCTAGAAAAATATAAAAATGATGCTAATGCCATCATTGGTCACTTCGGTTTGGGCTTCTATTCTGCTTTTATGGTTGCTAAAAAAGTGGAAATTGTAACTAAATCATGGAGAGATGGCGCACAGGCTGTAAAGTGGTCATGTGACGGAAGTCCTGAGTTTACTTTAGAAAATGTAGAAAAAGAAGATCGTGGTACCGATATTATTCTTTATGTAGATGATGACTGCAAAGAATTTTTGGAAGAATCACGTATTTCTTCTTTATTGAAAAAATATTGCAGTTTCTTGCCAGTGCCTGTTGCTTTTGGCAAAAAGAAAGAATGGAAAGATAATAAGCAAGTAGATACAGCAGAGGATAATATTATCAATGAAGTGAATCCGCTTTGGACTCGTAAGCCTAATGAATTGAAGGATGAAGATTATAAAGAGTTCTACAGAAATCTTTATCCTATGTCAGATGAACCTCTCTTCTGGATTCACCTAAATGTGGATTATCCGTTCCATTTAACAGGTGTGCTTTATTTCCCGAAAGTAAAAAGCAACATTGAATTAAATAAGAACAAAATTCAGCTTTACTGTAATCAGGTATACGTTACCGATTCAGTAGAAGGTATTGTTCCTGATTTCTTGACGCTCCTTCATGGAGTGTTAGATTCACCGGATATTCCTTTGAATGTATCACGTTCTTATCTGCAAAGTGATTCTAATGTAAAGAAGATATCTACTTATATTACAAAGAAGGTTTCAGACCGTTTGCAATCAATCTTTAAATCAGATCGCAATCAGTTTGAAGATAAATGGGGTGATTTGAAAATCTTCATTAACTATGGTATGCTGACTCAAGAAGATTTCTATGATAGAGCTAAAGATTTTGCTCTTTTCACAGATACAGACTTAAAGCATTATACTTTTGAAGAGTATAAGACTTTGATCAAGGACAATCAGACTGATAAGGATGGAAATCTCATTTATCTGTATGCCAATAATGCTGATGAACAATATAGTTATATTGAATCAGCCAAGAATAAGGGATATAATGTTTTGTTGATGGATGGGCAGTTAGACATTGCGATTGTAAGCATGTTGGAACAAAAATTTGAAAAAGTTCGTTTCACGCGTGTAGACAGTGATGTTATTGATCGGTTAATTGTAAAAGAAGCTTCTTCTTCTTCTACTCTTACCATGTCTGAACAAGAAGCTTTATCTGCTATTTTCAAAAGCCAATTGCCAAAACTGGAGAAAGCAGAGTTTCATATATCGACAGCAGCTTTAGGCGAAGCTTCTTCACCGATTATGATTACCCAGAGTGAATATATGCGTAGAATGAAGGAAATGGCTAATATTCAAGCAGGAATGAGTTTTTACGGTGAAATGCCAGATATGTTTAATATTGTATTAAATTCAGATCATTCTTTGGTAAAGGCTATTTTGGCAGGTGAAAATTCAGCATGTGCTCAGTCCCTTCAACCTATCTTGGATGATATCAGTTCAGTAAATCTGCGCCGTTCTGATTTGAAAAAAGCTCATGAGGGCAAGAAGGATGAAGAAATTTCAACCGCAGATAAAGATGAACTCAACGAACTGGATAATAAATTGAATGCGTTGACTGCCAAAAAAGAAAGTATTTGGTCAGAATATGCTGCAAGTAATAAAGTGGTTCGCCAATTAATTGATTTGGCTCTTCTCCAAAACGGCATGTTAAGAGGAGCTGCTTTAAATGATTTCGTAAAAAGAAGCATTGATTTAATAAAATAATACAATCTTAAAGTTACAGCATAAGGCACTGTATTCAACCTTTTCAAGGAGAATACAGTGCCTTTTAAATTGTTTTCCTTTTGAGTTGTGCTTTTTATATGATGAACTTACTGTTTTTCAAAACAAATGCTTATATTTGGACAATTGGTATTTAATTATTGATTGAGATAGAATATTTATGAAAAAGATTATTTTGTTTTTAGTATTCCTTATTCCTATGCTGCATATAATGTTTGCCCAAAAAGTAGGTCTTGTGCTAAGTGGTGGAGGAGCTAAAGGCATGACACATATTGGTATCATTCGGGCTTTAGAAGAAAACAATATCCCTATTGATTATATTGCAGGTACTTCTATGGGGGCTATTGTTGGATCTATGTATGCCATGGGGTATTCTCCTGACGATATGGAAGCCTTGTTAAAATCACCGGATTTTAAACGTTGGTATACAGGACAGATAGAACCTCAATACGAATACTATTTTAAAAAGAATCGTCCAACTCCGGAGTTCTTTAATATTAGGTTCAATTTGAAGGATTCACTACATGTCAATCCTGTAAAATTACCTACTAGTATGATTAACCCTATTCATATGAACTTGGTCTTTGTGGAACTATTTGCCCGGTCCACAGCGGCATGTCATGGAAATTTTAATAATTTATTTGTACCGTTTCGTTGTATAGCCTCTGATGTTTACAATAAAAAAGCGTTGGTGATGAGAAACGGAGACTTAGGGGATGCTGTCCGTGCCTCTATGAGTTTCCCTTTTGTTTTTAAGCCTATTGAAATAGATAGTGTATTGGCGTATGATGGTGGAATTTACAATAATTTCCCGACAGATATAATGCGCAAGGATTTTCATCCTAATATTATTATAGGCAGTGTTGTTGCAGCTAACCCTAGCAAACCGAAAGAAAATGATTTAATGAGCCAAATAGAAAATATGGTTATGCAAAAAACAGATTATTCTCTTCCTGATTCATTGGGTATTGTTATGACTTTCAAATATGATGATGTTAACTTGATGGATTTTGACCGTTTAAAGGAATTGCATGATATAGGGTATAAGCGTACTATGGAAATGATGGATTCTATTAAAAGCAGAATTCCTAGAAGAGTGAATGCGGAAAATGTCCGTTTAAGGCGGATGATTTATAAAAATGCCTTGCCTCCTTTAAATTTTAGAGATATCTATATCGAAGGGGGACTTAATGAACAGCAGCAAGCTTATATTAAAAAAGAATTTCATGATGAAGACGATGAACTGTTCACCTATGAAGATGTAAAACGTGGTTATTTCAGGTTATTGGCTGATAATATGATTTCAGAAATTATTCCGCATGCTGTTTATGATCCTCAAACTAATCTTTATTCGCTGAAATTAAAAGTGAAGATGGAGGACAACTTTTCTGTGCGTATAGGCGGAAGTGTGTCTACAACCAGTTCTAACCAGATTTATTTGGGCTTGGGCTATCAGGATTTAAATTACTACTCTAAAGAGTTAATTTTGGATGGACAAATAGGCAAGATTTATAATAATGCCCAATTTATGGCTCGTATTGATCTTCCTACCAAAATTCCTACTTCCTATAGATTTATAGCTTCATATAGCACTTTTGATTATTATAAAAAGGATAAATTGTTTTCTAAGAATGACAAGCCTTCATTTAATACAAAAGATGAACGCTTTCTAAAGTTGATGGTATCCCTTCCATTTATGGCTAATAAAAGAGCAGAATTAGGCTTTGGTATTGGTAAACTGGAAGACCGGTATTTTCAATCTAATATAATTGATTTTGAAAAGGACCGCTCAGATAAGAGTGAATATAGATTGATAGGTGGTTCTTTAGGTTTTTATGGTAGCACCCTGAATGCACGTCAGTATGCTACAGGGGGATACTATGAAAAGTTGGTAGCCCAGATCTATACAGGAAATGAGAAATATATACCAGGAAATCCTACGATGGAGGCTTCTCCCTGGAAAGAACGGCAATCCTGGCTGCAGATTTCATACTTAAAAGAAGCGTATCATTCCATGGCTAGGCGTTTTGTTCTAGGTTGGCGGGCAGAAGCTGTATATTCTTCAAAGAATTTTTCTGAGAATTATACGGCTACTATGATGCAGGCTTGCGAATTTGCTCCGACACCACATAGTAAGTTGATGTATAACGAAGCATTTCGGGCCAATCAGTATATAGCTGCAGGTATAAAGCCTATTGTAGTATTTAATGATATGTTTCAGTTGCGTTCAGAATTTTATGGATTCTTGCCTATTTTCCCTATAAAAAAGAATATGGCTAATCAGGCTTATTATGGAAAATCCTTCTCCTCCTTTGAATATTTAGGAGAATTGTCATTGGTTTGTCAATTGCCATTTGGAGCAATTTCAGCTTATGTAAATCACTATAGTTCACCAAGTAAGGAATGGAATGTAGGTTTAACATTAGGATGGCAGTTATTCAACTATCGATTTATTGAGTGATTTTTTTTAAAAAAAGTATGGAAATAATTTGCATATTAAAAAAAACTCCGTACCTTTGCACCCGTTAAAACGAAACAACAAGGTCGCGTAGCTCAACTGAATAGAGTAGCTGACTACGGATCAGCCGGTTACAGGTTTGAATCCTGTCGCGATCACAAAAAAAAGTTTCTAAGGCCGCGTAGCTCAACTGAATAGAGTAGCTGACTACGGATCAGCCGGTTACA
>LinusII_BA0109CM-p1__coassemble_932_pt1 | contig 59722 bp, 51 predicted proteins | sample LinusII_BA0109CM-p1__metabat2_high_PE_035 | metagenome-assembled genome bin LinusII_BA0109CM-p1 | reverse complement strand
CGGCCCGGCTGAAGTTCAGCACCGTTTCCTTCGTAGGCTCCAGCAGGAGGTCGAGGCGGCGCAACACAATGAAAGGCAAGGTGATTTTCTTGTAATCTCCTTTTTCGAAGGCCTGCACCAGCACATCGTTGGCGATGTTGAACAGGAAGGAGAACAGGCGGCTATATTGAGCTTGGTTCATATTTGATATGTATTTAATAATTTTACTTTCTTCTTCATCCACAAAGATAGTCATTATTGGCTCAATCCATCTGAGCTAATATGAAATAATTGTTCTCTCAACTCTTTCAATGAAAGAATTCAGGCAGATCCCGTGTCGGCGTGTAGACAACGTTCATGTATTCGCTGCCAGGTATGGGTCTTCAGAAGCATGCAGGCTTCCTACGAAGCCAAACTGAAGGAAAAGGATGAAAACCACTGGGTACTGAAACCGCAGAACGGCATCCTGTGGCAACGTACCTTCTTTGACTGGCTGGATAAATGGCTGAAGAAATAACCGGCTGTTTCTACAGCCCATACCAATGCAGCATTCTATCAAAAAGGTTATAAAGTAAAGCACCGGCTTATAAAAGTCGGGGCTTTACTTTATCAAGTTATTTATATAACTGCTTTAGAATGCATACTTAAGACCCAGCTGAATTTGCCAGGGGGTACCAGAAGGAGTCACTCTACCAGCATTAGTGCGCACGTTATAACGGTATTCTTTTGTAGCCTGTTCAAAGCCAGTAACTGTATAAAGAGTCTGTTTTCCCAATGCATGAGACAGTCCCCAACTCTTGTTCAACAGGTTTGCCACATTGAATATATCTACCGAAACCTGTAATGCACTCTTGTTGCGGAACTTGATATCCTTGGTCACGCGCAAGTCCCAGGTACCATAGAATTTGTTAACACCACCATTTCGTTCAGCCACTTTACCTTTATTTTGACGCAGGTAATCCTTAAAAGCATCTTCTACTTCCGGATTTTCCAACAAGCTAATCAGGCCTTCACGGATATTCTGAGGAACAGAAGGATCTTCCCAGTCAAAAATATAAGCCAAATCATTGGTATTTACAAAGTCGCCGTTGATGTTGCCTGTAATAGCCGAAAAACGTGTGCCGCCTAATCCTGAGAAACGTACACCGATATTCATACCCCAAAATGAAGGTGTAGTACCATAGAACACCACCTTGTGCCGCCATTGATTATCAGAGTAAGACATCTTGCTTAAATCGCGCGGATCGTCCACTACCATCTGAAAGAGGGTCGCTGAATTAGCTACATTCCCGTTATAAGAGGTATTATCACGAGAATCATTCCAGCTATAGCTGAAGGTTACCTGTCCGTCTTTAAAATAACGCCAAGAACCATCCACCACAAATGTATAGGTATTAACTTTACCTTCGCTGACCAGTTCGAGCACACGTCCCAGTTCCTTATGTTTGCGCCCCTGCATCCAATCCGTATTTCCTGCAGCATCAATGCTTTCAGCTGGAACATAAACACCACGATTACCTTCGTTAGCCAAACGGAAAAAAGGATTATCCACCATATTACGGTCTACATACATATAGTTGTTACGGGTATTAGTACCATAGAATGAAAGTCCTACACGCAAGTTATCATTGAAAAAATGCGTATATGAAAGGTTATATTTATAAGCCACCGGTACTTTGACATCAGCAGAATTTACATTAATGGTACCTATCTTTTGGATACCTAGCTGGTCAAACAGTTCCATACCTGGTGCAGTAGACGGATCTTTTCTATAAGAAACAAAATCGGCCTTGGGAAAATAATGGGGATAGTCTTTAGCACGAATATCTATAGAATAAACTTTCATACCATTGAACTCCAGGTTATTAATCATAGAATAATTATTCAAGGCTGCTCCCATGATGCCGCCTCCAATACGCAGAATATCTGTGTGCTTATCATTAATATCCCAGGAAAATTGTACACGCGGCTGCAATTGAAAACCTTTTACCTTATTGGCAGAACTAATATTCATCAGCTGCTTTAAGGTAGGATTTTCCTCTGGATTGCTAAAATAATAGGTATATTCCCCTCGTAAACCCAGAGTAAGGTCAGCCCCCTTAAATAATCCAATCTTACCTTGAGCATAAAGTGCTGCGTTCAGAACTGTTTGTTTCACTGTAGGATCACCAACAGGAACTTCGCGCGCGTACCGATAGGGAGTGTTATTGCGGAAAGCTTCCAAGCCATCATAAAAGAATTTTCCATTCATTTCGCTGGTAGCAAGCGAATTCAAGTATTGCACTTGCACATCCGTTCCAAAGGTATAATCTATCAAATCCGTATTCCAATAGAAGTTATCTACCATTTGTACAGTATGATTTTTAAATTGTTCAGGTAAATAACGCTGACCACCTAATTGCAAAGAAGTGACACTTTCCACTCCTTCTACAATAGCTCGTGGTATATTGGATGAAGGCAATAAGGAATTGGGAGTCCCATGATCTTTTTGATATAGATATTGTACTTTCAATTCATTCGTTGCATATGGATTGACAATTGTACGCAGAGTAGCCAACAGGCTGTTGTCGGTAGAAAGGTTACTACCATAAACCTCATATAGATTAATAGTACTGTTGTCGCCAGTGCCTTGATTATTCATATCCCGATTAAATACATCACGCACAGTCAGCAAGTTTGTAGGATTGAGCTGCCAGTCAAAACGAGCCATCAGTGAGGTAGAATTTCGTTTCTTGTCAAAAGAACCTACCTGAGGCGAATCAGATACACCATACTGACTGCGGGCTATTTGCAGAAAATCATCCAATGTTGCTTTCTTTATACCCAAACGTTCCTCGTCAGCAGCACTTTGTATATTTGCAATCTCCAACGGACGGGAGTCATATTGTTGATCCCAAGCAATAAAATAATGCAACCGGTCTTTGATGATCGGTCCACTCAGGGTAACACCGAACTGCGAGATAGAGTAAGGATTATCAGACTTCTGTCCACGTGTGTTATAAGGACTGGATAAATAGTCTCCCCGCTGATAGATGAATACCGAACCATGAGAATCATTTGTACCGCTTTTAGTAACAGCGCTGATGGCACCACCGCCCGAACGCCCCATGGTCACATCATAGCTATTGGTTACTACCTCAAACTCACGGATAGCCTCCATGGAAATAGAATACGGACCACGATTGCTGGTGCCCGAAGCATAAGCACTTTTGGCAGTCATGCCATCTATGGTATAATTAGTAGCACTTTGGATCTGTCCACCTAAATTGTTTCCACTACCCAACGGAGAGAGCCCTATTAACGAAGTAAAATTACGCCCATTTACAGGCATGGTAGCTATATCTTGTGAAGAAATAGACGTGGCCGCTCCTATATTAGCCGCTTTTTTCTTCATGCTGTTGGCAACAACCTGTACTTCAGCAACTTCAATAGTTGATTCGCTCATCTGGAAATCCAAACGAAGTACATCTCCTTGATTCAGTGTGTAGTTAGAGCGTATCTGATCTCCATAACCCACATAACTGACACGAATGGTATAGGGTGATCCTAAAGGAATTTGCTGTACAGCATATTCACCGTTCACGTTGGTAACCGTTCCTGTAGAAAAGCCGGTAGACTCATTTTTAACAAATATGGCTGCACCTGGAATGGGCTCCTTGTTCTCATCGATGACTTGCCCAGTAATCATGGCCAGTGTGTTGGCTTGTCCAAGCAATTGCAGATAACCCACAAATAATAAAATTAAAATACCTACGAATTTCTTCATATCAGAAAATTATAATTAATAAAATGTATGGTGACTATTAGAAGTCTGTACTCTTATTCTATGTGCTTCATGACATTATTGGCTATCTTTAGTGCACTTTTTTGGCTGCTCTTTTCCATCTCTTGTGTAGTAATCAACTTCGCGCTAGTAAAATAGCTGTTGCCGTGATAAATTTCTTTTTTATTTTCATCAAATAAAGAGAAGCTGACAATATGAAACAAAGTACGCAATTGCTCTTCCTGCCATTTGAGATAATGTTGATTCAGCACCAACACATAGTCAGCTTGAGCTTTATCCAAGGTTTTTTTCCATTCTTCATCAGTCACTTGGCTCAGATCAGACTGGCAATCTTCATCTTCCCCTACCACCTTGATTTCACTGACTAAATGATCGCTTTTGACACCTAACATCGATATGTTCACTGCAATTTTCTTCTTTTTAGCAGCTGCTTTGGCAATATTTACAGCTAAGATACGATTGTAAATGGCAGAAATAGAATCCGCATGAATTCCTGTTTCTTCTGCTATCATACCATTATAAAAATAGTTAGATTTGACATTGTTGTTCAGACCAATAATCAAAACCCCTTTCTCCTCATTGACATGCGCTGCATTCTCCTCTTTTGAGTTAGCACTCACGGTTTGTGAGAACATAAGTATAGACATGAGAGCTATACATACATTTACAACAATTGGCTTACATTTTTTCATACAGAAATCGTTTCGTTTTTTTTAATAGTTAATAATCATTTTTCTCGTTGCAAAATTCTATAATTTGTATTTCACTGCTATTGCGTAATATTTTCATTCAAGTGAAGCTTATTTAACAATTGAATATCTGATATTTATCATTATAAAATCTTTCATCTATGCTCTCTTTGATACAATGGTACTCAACAATATGAATCATGACGACATGGATGATACTATCTCTTTCACCTTTATTTCAAACAATAAACTTATTTACAACATATTGATATTATTTTGTCAATTGCATGAAATAAGAATGAAACCTTTCCTTTTTTTCTTTGCACTGCTAAAAATTTAAAAATGATAAAAATGAGAAGTAAATTATTGATTTTCGGAATGATATTGTGTAGTAACTTGATAAAAGTTATGGCACAAGAATCTGTTTTTAATTTTGAAGGCAAGGTCGTTGACAAAGCTGGTAAGGGTATAGCCGGAGTGGTGGTAAACGACGGAATAAATTTTACTCAAACGAATGCACAAGGTGCCTGGAGCCTCAAATCAGACACTACTCGCAGCAAGTTTGTTTCGATATCTATTCCCGCATCTTATAACTTGCCCCAACAAGAAGGATTAGCCGATGGTTTTTACATAGCAGCCTCAACGCTAGTCCAAGCTAATAATAAGCATGACTTTGTGTTGGAGAAACGTAAGCAAGTAAGTGATCGTTTCCATTATATCGCTATCTCTGACCCTCAGGTAACCAATGCTGCAGAAATGAAACGCTGGAAACAGGAAACTGTAGCAGACCTGATTGAAGTGATTGATTCATTAAAACAATCGCACGAAGTAATCGGTATGACATTGGGAGACTTGGTACACGACAAAATGAATCTTTTTGATGAATTTAAAACCTCCATGAAGAATACAGGGGCTGTCTTCTTCCAATGTATAGGTAATCATGATCTTGATAAACAATATCAAGATTTGCACAATATGGCTGTCGGTACACCTGTCTATGGTGAAATGGTTTACAATTCTTATTTCGGCCCTACAGATTATTCTTTCAATATAGGCCGTGCGCATATAGTTACGATGAAAAGCATGAACTATATCGGCAATAAAAAATACCTTGAAAGCATGACGGGGGATCAGCTGGCATGGTTGGAGAAAGATTTAAGTTATATACCTAAGGGCAGTCTTGTTATTCTGAACATGCACACTCCTGCGTGGAATCGTGTAACAACTGACGGAAACTTACGCAATGCTGCTAATTTGGCCGAATTATTGAAAGACTACCATGTCCATGTGTTCAGTGGTCATACGCATTATTTTGAGAATAATGAAGTAACCCCCACACTTTACGAACATAATATTGGAGCAGCATGCGGAGCATGGTGGAAAGGTTGGACTAATCGCTGCGGTGCACCCAACGGATACATGGTGGTGGATGTTAATGGGAATCAGTTAAAATGGCATTACAAGGGTACACGCCGTGACTTTTCCTATCAAATCCGTCTCTATAATAAAGGTGAGTTTAACACACAGAGTAGTTTTGTGGTTGCCAATATTTGGGACTGGGACAGTGCCTGCCGGGTGGTATGGTATCAAGATGGCAAATTGATGGGTGAGATGGAACAGTTTATTGACATGGATCCTACCCGGGTAGCTGAACTTGGACATCGTTATGCTGGAGACCGTACAGCACACCTCTTTCGCGTTATGCCCTCTGATGGCGCTAAACAAATTAAAGTAGAATTTACAAACCGTTTTGGTGAACTTTACACAGGAACTATAGATCTTTAAAAAAAGATAGTCTCCATCGCTGTGTTACAGAAAAATATAGCCCGCAGTGATTAAAACACTGCGGGCTATTATATATAACTCCATGGATTCCGCTTCGGAAAGCTGTCATTTACAAAGCGAAATCCATGGAGAAAATTTTATAAACCTACAGCTCAAATATCGCCAAGCTGCAGGTAAAAAATCGTGTACCTATAGCTAAAAATAGACCAAAAACTATCCGACACCACCCGAAAACTGACAAACAGCTCATTAAACCATAGCCAGACAGGGAATTTCTAATGGTATGAGAATCTTGAAACATAACATGAATACCCTTCACCATTCACCCTTCACCCATTGAAAATCAGGGTGAAAGGGGTGAAGGGTTCAACACACAATTATATAAAGTTAGATAAGAGAGAACGATTACACATAATGTGTACGGATAAGCAGTTCGGGAAATTCAGCCCCATACATGGCAAAGGTAATGAAGAACGTCACGATGCTGACAAACCATAACAGCACCAGCGTGAGCCTTAATCCGAACGGCATACTCTGCCACTTGAACAACGGACGGAATATTGAATAGACAATACCGAGCAATGGAATACCCAACAGGAGAGTCAGAGCAATGTACATTACAACAGCAGTCATCGGTGCATCGGGCAAGGTAAAATAGGCCATGGGAAACAGGCTGAAAAAAGCTTCTGCCCCAGAAAACAATACAACTACCGCCACAAAAAGCAAGATCAACAGAGCTATGGCGGATGCAAACAGTAACGGACTGCAGAACACAGCCAACATAACCAAACCTATCTTTAAGATCCAACCGATGACCGTGACGATCATCGAACCGATTTCACCCAGAGCAGAACGTACAGAGCTGGATCTCGGCTCACTTTTGTCACTATGACTCTTTTCTGCTTTATCAAACCCGTCGGTCACGGTCTTCCCAATGTTTTCTACGGTCACCTCTTCGCCCCGCATGCTAAGCCGTTCGGCAGCCGTCTTGGCTTCTGGCACCACAATCCAACAAATCAGGTAGGTAGGTAAAATGACTGAGTAACCAAACAGCAGCACAATAATAAACACCAGCCGGACCACAGTTACATCCCAACCAAAATAAGCAGCCATACCACCAGCTACACCTCCTAACATCTTATCATCGGGGTTACGGAAAAAGCGGCGAGATACCTTTCTGGGTTCTTGAGCACCTGCCTCTCCCCCTCCTGAAGCATAACGGTCTGACTCATGATCAGCATTTGCAGAGTTTTTGGAATCAGCCTCAACTCCATCTTCCTCCATCTCCTCAGGCTTACCCATGCGGGCTATCACCTCTTCTACATGTGTCAAAGTAATGACCTGCAAGCCTTCTGCCAGCTTTTCGGCCAGGAGTTCCGAGATACGACGCTCTATGTCATCTACGATTTCATCAGCCCCTTCCATCTTCTTGAAATGCAACTTTAAGTTGCACAAATAATTATCCAGCAGACGGTAAGCATCTTCATCGATATGAAATACCGTTCCTCCTAAATTTACGGTTAATGTCTTTTTCATTGTGAGTTTCTATTTACAATTTATACCTATATACGTTTCATCTGATATATCTCGACAAAGACCCGCTTACAGGAGAGGCAGCTTCCGTTGTGAGAGATGATTGACCGTTTCATTTAATTCTCCCCATAATCCCTCCAGTTCTATCAGAAAAATTTCACCTTTCTCTGTAAGCCGGTAATATTTACGGGGAGGCCCTTGGGTGGATTCTACCCATTCATAACTCAACAGGTCTCCGTTTTTTAACCGAGTAAGCAAGGGATACAGTGTACCTTCTACCACAATAAGCTTCGCTTCCTTCAGTTTCTGGATAATGTCTGAAGCATAGGCCGGCTCTTTGTGCAACAAAAGCATAATGCAATACTCCAGCATTCCTTTCCGCATCTGCGATTTCACATTGTCTACATTCATATCATCCACTATTTTGTATGGCACAAATATAGGTATTATATAAGTACTATGTATTACAAAGTACCTTATTTTAATATTTTTTTAGATACATGCCGGAAAAGGCACAAAAAAAAGAGAGTACCTCTTTAAAAAGCACTCTCTATGGATTAGCTATACGATGTAACTTCTCAGTACACCTCCACCCTAGAAGCAATATCTTTAGCTTTATCGCGCAAAGCATCAAGATCGCTGCCATTGGGCGCATAACACAACACCACACCCATACGGCGGTTTACTCGAGTGGTAGGTTTGCCGAAAATACGCAGATAGGTATCTTCCTCCTTAGTTACCTCTTCAAGTCCACGGTAGTTGGGACGTTCCTGACTGGCGATAGGTGAAAGAATCACCGCACTGGCTCCAATGCGTTCCTGCTTGATATGAGGAATCGGTAATCCCAATACGGCACGACAGTGCAACTCAAACTCATTAAGGTTCTGAGTACCTGCCAGTGTCACCATCCCTGTATCATGCGGACGCGGTGAAAGTTCGGAAAAATACACACCATTTTCATGGCTCAGGAAAAATTCCACTCCCCAGAGACCTGCACCGGTCAAGGCGCGCGTCACCTTTTCGGCCATATCCTGCGCCTCCTTTAAATGGGCCGGATCGATATGGGCCGGCTGGAAGCTCTCCCGGTAGTCTCCCCCCTTCTGCACATGACCGATGGGCGGACAAAAGAGCGTCGGACCATTCTTCTGAGTAACAGTAAGCAGCGTGATTTCACTGTCAAATTTGATAAATTCCTCAATAATCAATTCTTTGATATCGCCGCGACTGCCACTGCAGCCATATTCCCAAGCATGTTCCAGCTCATCGGCACTCTTCACCAGAGACTGTCCTTTACCGGAAGAAGACATCAAGGGCTTTACAACGCAAGGAAATCCAATCTTTTCGGCGGCTTCCTTTAATTCTTCCAACGATTTGGCATAAAAATATTTGGCGGTCTTCAAGCCCAGCTCCTGGGCAGCCAAATCGCGGATGGCTTTCCGATTCATAGTAAAGTTCACGGCACGGGCACTGGGAACTACCTGGATTCCTTCTTTTTCAAAATCGTAGAGACGTTCAGTACGGATGGCCTCAATCTCCGGCACAATAATATCCGGCTGGTGCTTCTTTACTACCGCCTCGAGGGCCTCCCCGTCCAACATGCTGAACACTTCGCATTCATCGGCCACCTGCATGGCAGGTGCACCTTCATAAGAATCGCAGGCTATCACATGCTGTCCTTTACGCTGGGCAGAAATCACAAATTCTTTACCCAATTCTCCTGAACCTAATAATAGAATCTTTTTCATTTTTTCAAAGATAATACGTATTGAAAAATCTTTTTTTTTGATGATTGATATAGATGAAGGACGTATCTGAACACATCCTCCTATTTTTTTAACGCGGATGATACAGAGCCCAATTTCCGTTCTTTGCAGAACTGACCTAAAATCAAAATCCATATCACCCGCGTCATCTGTATCTAAACCTTTGGCTGAGACACAGTCTCTCGCAAGAGAAACTGTTTATTGGTGCTGGTCTCTCAGCAAATCATTCACAGTTTTCACCGGATTAAAGGTACTCAGAGGCACTTCTACAAAGACCGTATTCCAGTCGCTCATGGCACCGTTCCACAAGCCCGGCAATTCAAGAGCTTTCAAATCCTTGCCGTTCTTAGACTTATAGGAAATGAAGCCGGTAGCCTTATCTACATAATCTACCAAATTGAATTTTTCACCCTTGTAATTGCGGACTGCACAAACCAAATCTACCGGATTGAAATGAGTACCTTTTTCAAACATTTCTTTCTTTTCGGAATCGTTCATGTCGATCTGTGAACTTTCCAAAATCTGCAGCGAGATTGTACCATCTTGATTATAAGCCAAGAACGGACCGCCACCCGGTTCGCCTACATTCTTTACCATGCCACAGACACGCATCGGACGATTCAGTTTCTTCTTCAGATAGATGGCCAATTCCGAATCTTCCAAATCTTTGACAGCCGGATTCTTGCAGTAGAGACTCTTCTGCAAGAACTGCAACATTTCCAGCAACTGTTCATGTGTATATTTTCCGCTATCCAGCAATTCCAAATAGGCAAATACTTTCTGCTGCAAAGTAACCAAAACCCCAGCAATCAGTTTCTTATATTCTACAGTGTCGCCCTTCAACTTATCAGGCACCACATTATCAATATTCTTGATGAAAATCACGTCAGCCTCCAGGTCGTTGAGGTTTTCAATCAGTGCTCCATGTCCACCCGGACGGAACAAAAGCTTACCCTGATCGCGGAAAGGTTTATTTTCCATATCTGCAGCCACAGTATCAGTGCTGGGCTTCTGTTCAGAAAAACTGATGCTATATTCCACACCGAATTTCTTGGCATATGTCGCAGCCTTTTCTTCGACCAGCGCCTGAAATAAAGCACGGTGTTCGGGAGAAACGGTAAAGTGGACGTTAACTTTACCATTACGGTTGGCTGCATAGAGAGCTCCTTCTACCAAGTGTTCTTCCAACGGAGTGCGATTACCATCTTCATAACTATGGAATTTCAGCAAACCTTTCGGCAAAGAGCCGTAATTTAAGCCGGCACTTTCAAGCAACGCAGCTACTACAGCCTTGTAATTTCCAGCGGCTATCAAAGCAGGAATGTCCTGACCGTTATTTTTCAGACAGACTGCATTCAAATCTTCATAGAAAGCAAAATGGGTAATTTCTGCAAAAAATTTCTTTTCAAAATCGGTCTGCGGTGCGTCATAATCAGCACCGAGAAATTCAAACATATTTTTGAACATACGGCTGGCAGCACCTGATGCAGGCACAAATTTCAGCACTTTTTTATCAGTCTGAGTATAAGCCTCCCAGGCATCCAGATATTTTTTCTGCGCTTCGGCTGCAGGAGCCAAAATACCATTCTCTATAGAGGCAGCAGACCATAATTTCAAGAAAGGGAAGCCTTTTTCGAAACAAGCTAATTGTTCTGCTATTTTTTCTTCAGATATGCCTTTTTGGGCAAGCTGTTCTTTGTCTTGGGGTGTTATCATAATATCTAAGTTTATAAATTGATGTCCAAAAGTAGTAAAAAAATAAATGCAATTCCTACAAAAAAATGAAAAACTTTTTTTACGAAAGTTTTTTTGGCTACCTTTACCACGAATCCACAAATTCAGCAAATAGATAAGATATGGAAACAGAACAATTTTTCACAGCGAAAGAGAAAATACAGTTGGTAGATCTCTATCGCAAATTGCTGAAGCTCTCGGGAGATACTCTGCTCAAGGGGGATTGCCGGAAGCTCAAGACGCATTTAGTGAACTCGATACAGAACGACCGGATTCAACGGGATATCTTTCAGCTGAATCCGGTCATCAAAGATATGCAGACCGCGGTGATTGTGGCTGAAGAAATCGGCATGCGACGCGCTTCCATCCTGGGACTGATGCTACACGACTCGGTGTGCAGTGGCTGTTGCACAATAGAAGAGGTACAGCGTAACTATGGCGAAGATGTGGCAGGCATTATTCATGGCCTGATACGCGTACAAGAACTCTATAAAAAAAGCCCTACCATTGAATCTGAAAATTTCCGCAACCTGCTGCTTTCTTTTGCTGAGGATATGCGGGTGATTCTCATCATGATTGCCGACCGCGTAAACGTGATGCGCCAGATCAGGAACTGCTCCAATGAGGAGGCACGCCGGCAGGTGGCCAACGAAGCGGCTTATCTTTATGCACCGCTGGCTCACAAACTGGGACTGTACAAACTGAAATCGGAACTTGAAGACCTCTCACTGAAATATACAGAAAGGGAAGTCTATTATCATATTAAGGATAAACTGAATGAAACCAAAGAATCGCGCGACCGCTACATCGCCACGTTTATCCAGCCGATCAAACGGAAACTGGAGGAGGCGGGCCTGACTTTTCACATCAAGGGACGTACCAAGAGCATTCACTCCATCTACCAAAAGATGAAGAAACAGAAATGTCCGTTCGAAGGGGTGTATGATTTGTTTGCTATCCGCGTGATTCTGAGTTCACCACTGGAAAAGGAAAAATTAGAATGCTGGCAAACCTATTCCATCGTAACGGATATGTATCAGCCAAATCCGAAAAGACTACGCGACTGGCTCTCAGTACCTAAAAGCAACGGATATGAATCACTGCACATCACCGTCTTGGGGCCGGAAGGCAAATGGGTAGAGGTACAAATCCGTACGGAACGCATGGATGAAATTGCTGAAAAAGGATTGGCTGCACACTGGCGATATAAGGGTATCAAGGGAGAAAGCGGTTTGGATGATTGGCTGAAGTCGGTACGCGAGGCACTGGAAAACAGCGACTCTAACGGACTGGAAACGATGGATCAGTTTAAATTGGATCTGTATGAAGATGAAGTTTTTGTCTTCACACCCAAAGGAGATCTGTTCAAGCTAGGCAAGGGAGCTACAGTACTGGACTTTGCATTCCACATCCACACAAAACTAGGATGCAAGTGTATCGGTGCTAAAGTAAATGGTAAAAATGTACAACTAAAGCAAGTGTTACATAGTGGAGATCAGGTGGAAATCATGACGTCCAACACCCAAACTCCGAAACAGGACTGGCTGAATATTGTAACGACTTCAAAGGCTCGAACCAAAATCAAGCAGGCGCTGAAGGAAATGACGGCCCGACAGCATGCCTTTGCCAAGGAACAGCTGGAACGCAAGTTCAAAAACCGGAAAATTGACTACGATGAAGCGATCATGATGCGCCTTATCAAACGGATGGGGTATAAAATCGTCACTGATTTTTACCAGGCGCTGGCAGATGAAGTCATCGATGTGAATGATATTTTAGACCGTTATATAGAACAGCAAAAGCGGGAAACTGAATCACATGAAGACGTCATCTACCGAAGTGCTGAAGCCTATAATCTGCAGACGGCTAAGGCTCCGGAAGATACACATGCCAAAGAAGATGTTCTGGTTATTGACCAAAATCTCAAAGGGTTGGATTTTAAACTGGCTAGATGCTGCAATCCGATTTATGGGGATGATGTATTCGGTTTTGTCAGTGTAACTGGAGGGATTAAGATTCACCGATGCGACTGTCCCAATGCCAGCGACCTGCGCGAACGCTTCGGCTACCGCATTGTAAAAGCCCGCTGGGCTGGAAAGTCAGAGGGTACGCAATATCCTATTACCCTGCGCGTGGTAGGACATGACGATATCGGGATTGTAACGAACATTACGTCTATTATTTCCAAGGAGAATGGCATCACCCTGCGCAGCATAGGTATTGACTCGCACGACGGACTCTTCTCGGGAACGCTGACGATAATGGTGGGTGATACGGGACGACTGGAAGCATTGCTCAAAAAACTACGCACCGTAAAAGGTGTAAAACAGGTTTCCAGAAACTAAAGGAAACAGACTTTAAGAAAAAGACAATCATGAGATACGATGTCAGAAAACAAATACGCAGCTTTGGATATGCCTGGAAAGGCATCCGCTGCTGCGTAGGTAAAGAGCAAAATCTTAACTTTCATCTGATAGTAACCATCCTGGTGAGCGCAACAGGATGGTGCTTCGGCATCAGCAGGGAAGAATGGATGATTCTCTTCGGATGCTTCGGCATGGTCATTGCTGCTGAACTGTTCAACAGTGCGATAGAACGACTCGTCGATTTGGTTTCTCCACAATATCACCCGCTGGCTGGACAAGTCAAAGACATAGCTGCCGGAGCTGTATTAGTGTGCGCAATCGCAGCTGTACTTATCGGATGTTTCCTTTTTTACCCATACCTCCAGACATGGCTGTAAGGCATTATCGTACCTTCATGTGCCGGTAATACGGAAAACTCAACAAAAGAAATGCCAATATACCGACTCCCCCTAAACTAAATGCCATATCACCTATCTGCTCGCCTTGTGGTGCGATAAACAGGCCTATCAATATACCTGAATCTACAGCCAGCTGATAAGTCAGGTTGGCCGTACCCCGCTGACAATGATGTGAAAGTTTTACAAAAAGATGGGTTAAAGGAATTGACAGTACACACAGCAGCCCAAAAGATAAACTGACAAGTAAAGCAGAATCGGGCGTGGAAACTGCTCGCAACAAGCCAGGCACTACTGACAATATGATTACATTGAATGCCGGTAACCAGGCACGAGGCAGTAAAAAGCGATCCATACTACATAACGGAACTCCGATCGGTGCCCGAAACGGCACATAGACGCGCGAACAGAAATAAAAAGCCCCCAGCAATGCACCCACTGAAAAATAACTTAACAAGCGGAAATCATACAGCACAGATAACCATTGAGATGCCAGCACTCCCACCAGCATACCCAAACGACCTGAAAAAGTAAAGATTTTATTCCCCTCACTCCGACGGGTAGAAGCCGTGACATCAATCGCCACCGTAATACCAGCTGCCGTAGCTCCTCCAAATCCACATCCCTGCAGCACAGCTAACGCCAAAAACTCTACCCACTGATTGACCAACGTATACCCGAACGTACTTACAGCCATTATAAGCAAAGACCATTCCAGCACCCGTTGACGTTTATAAGTATCTCCTAAATAAGCATGAAACGGCCCCATCAGCCACATACCTGCCGCAAAGGCTGCATACAGATAAGAGACCTTTGCTACGGGCAATTCCAACTGAACACTTACCTGTCGAAACAACAAGGGTAAAATCAGATAGACGGATGCGAACAGCAAAAAATTAGCTGCACACATCCGTCCAAAATTCAAGGTCAGTAATTTATCAATACTGTTCTTTTTCATTCGGGAAGTCTAAGTTCTTAACATCCGATACATAGTGACTGATGGCATCGGTCATCACCGTATGCAAATCGGCATAACGGCGGAGAAAACGAGGACGGAATCCCTGGTTCATACCCAGCATATCCTGCACCACCAACACCTGTCCGTCTACTTCACTGCCGGCACCGATACCGATAACCGGAATAGACAATTCACCTGCCACACGGGCTGCCAGGGAAGCTGGAATTTTTTCCAACACCAATGCAAAACAACCGGCATCTTCCAACAGATGGGCATCCTTAATCAGCTTCTCTGCTTCAGCATCATCCTTGGCACGTACGGTATAGGTACCATATTTATTAATAGACTGCGGCATCAAGCCCAAGTGTCCCATAACTGGAATACCGGCACTTAAAATACGTTTCACGGTATCAATGACCTCTTCACCACCTTCCAGCTTTAAGGCATCTGCATGACTCTCCTTCATGATACGGATAGCCGAAGCCAAACCTTCCAGGTCGTTGCCTTGATAAGAACCAAACGGCATATCAACGACCACCATGGCACGCTTAACACCACGGACTACAGATTTTCCATGGTAAATCATCTGATCCAGCGTAATAGGCAAAGTAGTAGTATTACCTGCCATCACGTTCGATGCTGAGTCACCTACCAGAATCACATCCACACCGGCACCGTCTACAATCTGCGCCATCGTGTAGTCATAAGAAGTCAACATTGATATTTTTTCGCCTCTCTGCTTCATTTCAAACAGGCGATGAGTTGTCACTTTACGTACATCATCTGAAATATATCCAGCCATTTTTATCTTGTTTTAAAATTTTAGCGCGGCAAAGTTAATGCTTTTTCCCATTATTTGTGCACGCAAACGAGTTTATCATAGTCGAAATTAATAAAATCATCCAAAATATGGTGACAGAAGGGAGCTATTTGCTCCCGACTATGAGTGGTGGCTAGCCCTATCACATGAGCGCCTGAAGCTAAACCTGCCCGCAGACCATTCAAGGAATCCTCAAAAACATATGTATTTTCGGGACAAACACCCAAGATTCGCATCCCTAATAAAAAACAGTCCGGATCGGGTTTGGAAGCAGCAAACATTTCAGAAGTCAAGATATGGGTAAACAGGCTTTTCACTTCGGGATGTACTGCATACACAGCTTCCATCTTGGCTTGATTGGAACTCGTTACAAGAGCTGTGCTGATCCCTCTGCGTTGCAGATCGATGATAAAGTCAAGCACACCGGGAACATAATCATAATTCATATGCTGTTCAAAGTGAGTCAACCGCTCAGTCACGGCCGCCTGTACTGCCAACTGTCCTGCAAAATAGGTATCGAAAATATAAACCAATGTCTGCCCCTTGATACGACCTTCCAAATCCGTCATCCCTAAATAATCTACACCCACCTGATGCCAAAACTGACTGTACTGACCTTCTGTATCTATCACCACACCATCAAAATCAAATAAGACGGCATGTTTTCCATTTAGTTCCATATACCTTATTATAATAAATTAAAACTGGGCTGATCTTTTCACAACCTTAGATGCAAAAATACATGGTTCTTTTGAAAACTGCAAACCAATACACATAACTTACATCAAAAAAATGCGCTCAACTCTTTGATAATCCAAAAGAAAGACGTAAATTTGCAGCGCTATTACGAGCTAATAGCTAATTCAAATCATTAACTAATAAAACATTCATTAAAAATGGCAACTAAAATCAGATTGCAAAGACATGGACGTAAAAGCTATGCTTTCTACTCTATCGTAATTGCAGACGTAAGAGCTCCACGTGATGGTAAATTTATCGAAAAGATTGGTACTTACAACCCGAACACCAATCCTGCCACTGTAGATTTGAACTTCGAACGTGCATTGAAATGGGTTATGACTGGTGCACAACCTACTGACACTGTACGCAACATCCTTTCTCGCGAAGGTGTTTACATGAAGAAGCACTTGCTGGGCGGTGTAGCTAAAGGCGCATTCGGAGAAGCAGAAGCAGAAGCTAAGTTTGAAGCTTGGAAAAACAACAAGGAACAAGGCTTGGCTGCTTTAAGAGCTAAGACTGAAGAAGCTAAGAAGGCAGAAGCTAAAGCTCGCCTGGAAGCTGAAAAGAAAGTAAATGAAGCTAAGGCTCAGGCATTGGCTGAGAAGAAAGCTGCTGAAGAAGCTGCAAAGGCTGCTGAAGAAGCTACTGCAGAAGAAGCTCCGGCTGAAGAAGCTGCTGCTGAATAATCAACAGTTTAGATTCATACTTATTTTTTTAGGAAAAAGTATAAAATCCTTTCCGATTCTATCGGGAAGGATTTTTTTATTGCTATCTTTGAAGCGTTTTTCCGAAAGGCAAACAGAAGTCACAATACTAATATTTTTATTCACTAATATTATATTCATATGAAAAAAATTATTTATCTCATGGCAGCAGCGGCTACTTTTGCTGCCTGCAACAGTGGAAATAAGGGATATGAAATCAAAGGGAGCGTAGAAGGTGCTACCGACGGAGATTATGTATACTTGCAACAAGTACAAGGCCGCAATATGATTAAACTGGACTCTGCTGTCATTGAAAATGGTGCTTTCACCTTCAAGGGTGTACAAGATACTGCTGTTTATCGCTACTTAACCTTCAAAAGCTACACAGACCAGGCCATGGGCGTAGATTTCTTCCTGGAAAACGGAAATATTCAAGTGGCATTAACTCAGCAAAACAGCTCTGCAGTCGGCACGGCCAACAATGATACCTACCAAGCTATCCGCAACCAAGTAAACGCGCTGGCTCAAAAAATCCAGGCTGGATACCAGGCTTTGTCTGACACCACTTTAACCGAAGAGCAACGTGCTGCTAAGATGCAGGAATTAGAAGCCATTGATGCCGAACTCAACGGTATAGCTAAAAAAGCCATTAAGGACAATATCAACAACCCTGTGGGCGTGGAAATGCTGAAACAGAATTTCTACAGTATGAGTGTAGAAGAGCTCGATCCGCTGATGAGTCAGATTCCGGCGATGTATCAGAACGACCCTACCATCCAACGCATTCAAGAAAATGTAAATAAGATGAAGAAAACAGCTGTTGGACAGAAGTTTACAGACTTTACTATGAATACTCCGGAAGGCAAAGAGGTAAAACTCTCAGACTTTGTAGGTGGCAAAAATAAAGTAGTACTAGTTGACTTCTGGGCTAGCTGGTGCGGTCCTTGCCGTCGTGAAATGCCTAATCTGGTAGAAGCTTATAAACAATACAAGAAAAAAGGACTGGAAATTGTCGGTGTATCACTTGACCGCAATGCAGATGACTGGAAAAAGGGAATCAAGGATCTCCACATCACTTGGCCGCAAATGTCTGACCTCAAATTCTGGAACTGTGAAGGAGCTCAGCTCTATGCTGTAAGCAGTATCCCCCATGTGCTCCTCCTCGATGCGGAAGGAACAATCATTGCCCGCGGCTTGCATGGTGAAGAACTACAAAAGAAACTGGCTGAAATACTGAAATAATCCACTTGTTTTTTCTATCAGATACCCTATAATAAAAGGTTCTTATTTCCCAAATAAAAAGGAAAGAAAAAACATACAGAATCACCCTAAATGGAAAACTTTTTAAAATGCAAATTTTATGAAAGTTTTCCATTTTATTTTTTATACACCTATCATTCAATGACTTAACAAATTTTAAACCCACAAAAGTTTTCCAAAACGTACACCATAATACAAACTAAGCTATCTTTGTATCGCAATTAAGAGAAGAACATTTCCCATCTTATTCACTAATTTTAATCAGAATTTTTTAGTCATGATACAAACGGTCATTAAGCGCGACGGACGCATCGTCGGCTTTAACGAAGAAAAGATTATTGCTGCCATCCGAAAAGCTATGTTGCACACCGAACAAGGTGAAGACATGCAACTCACTCACCAGATTGCTGACCATGTAGCTTACATGGGAGATACCCAAATGACCGTGGAAGCTATTCAAGATGCAGTAGAATTAGAATTGATGAACAGTAGCCGAAAAGATGTGGCCCAGAAATATATTGCCTACCGTAACCAACGGAGTATTGCCCGCAAAGCTAAGACCCGCGACATGTTTCTGGAAATCATCAACATCAAATCCAATGACATCACACGCGAAAATGCAAATATGAATGCTGATACTCCTGCTGGCATGATGATGAAATTTGCCAGTGAAAGTACAAAGCCTTTTGTTGATGATTATCTGCTGAGTGAGGAAGTATTGGAGACTGTAAAACACAATTATCTGCACATCCATGATAAGGATTACTACCCTACTAAAAGCTTAACCTGCGTCCAGCATCCGCTCAATCATATCTTGACGCATGGCTTTTCGGCTGGACATGGAGAGTCTCGCCCGGCAAAACGCATAGAAACAGCCAGTATCCTGGCATGTATTTCACTGGAAACTGCCCAGAATGAAATGCATGGCGGACAGGCTATTCCGGCATTCGATTTTTATCTGGCACCCTATGTACGCTATTCCTATATTGAAGAAGTAAAAAAACTGGAGGAATTATATGGGCAAGATTGTGCACACCTTTACGAGCAGCCTATCCAGGATTACCTTATTCTGCCACTTCAGGGGCTTACCGGCGATGATCGCATCGTACAACACGCGGTTAATCAAACGGTTGCCCGCGTTCACCAGGCTATGGAAGCATTCATTCACAACATGAATACTATTCATTCAAGAGGAGGTAATCAAGTGGTATTCAGTTCCATCAACTATGGTACTGATACTTCTGCGGAAGGACGATGCATTATACGCGAATTACTCCGTACTACCTACGAAGGAGTAGGAAATGGGGAAACGGCTATATTCCCCATCCAAATTTGGAAAAAGAAACGGGGAGTAAGCTATTTACCTTCCGACAGGAATTATGACCTCTACCAAATGGCCTGCAAAGTAACAGCCCGACGTTTCTTCCCGAATTTCCTGAATTTGGACGCCACTTTTAACCAACATGAAGACTGGAAAGCGAATGATCCTAAACGTTATGAATATGAAGTGGCAACAATGGGATGCCGAACCCGCGTGTTTGAAAATCACTTCGGACCCAAAACGTCCATCGGCCGTGGAAACCTTTCATTCTCTACCATTAATATTGTACGGCTGGCTATTGAATGCCGCCACATCAGTAAGCAAGAAGATCGCATAGCCTGCTTCTTTGCTAAATTGGATAAGATGTTAGACATCACAGCCCGCCAGCTGCATGAGCGATTTGAATTCCAGAAAACGGCTTTTGCCAAACAATTTCCCTTGCTCATGACGGCCTTATGGAATGGCAGTGAGAAGCTGAAAACCAACGATACCATTGCTCCTGTCATCAACCAAGGCACACTCGGTATCGGATTTATCGGACTTGCAGAATGCCTGGTGGCACTGATCGGCAAACACCATGGAGAATCGGATGAAGCACAACAGCTTGGCTTGAAGATTGTGACGTACATGCGCGACCGTGCAAATCAGTATTCAGAAGAGTATCAGCATAATTACAGCGTCCTGGCTACTCCGGCTGAAGGCCTTTCTGGAAAATTCACCCGGATTGACCGCAAAGAGTTTGGTTTATTGCCTGGTATCACTGATCGTGAATATTACACTAACTCTAACCATGTACCGGTATACTTTAAATGCAGTGCGCGTCACAAAGCTGAAATAGAAGGCCCCTATCACGAGCTTACCCGCGGAGGACACATCTTCTATGTAGAAATGGATGGTGATGCCACCCATAATCCGGAAGTTATCATGCGAGTAGTTGATATGATGGATAAGTACAACATCGGATATGGTTCTGTAAATCATAACCGCAACCGATGCCTGGAATGTGGCTATGAAAATTCAGACCCTAAAATGGAAGTTTGCCCCAAATGTGGCAGCCACCACATCGACAAACTGCAACGCATCACCGGATATCTCGTAGGTACTACCGACCGATGGAATCAAGCAAAACTAGCTGAACTCAATGACCGTGTCATTCACGAAAATAAATGAAATTCCAGAAACTGAAAAACTAAATCTTAATCTTATAAAACTGTGCTATCTATATTAAATATTATAGAGGATACAACGGTTGACGGACCTGGATTCCGCACCGCTATTTATGCAGCCGGATGTCCTAACGGATGTCCGGGATGCCACAATCCTGAATCCTGGGACATCAACCGAGGACATTGGATGGATACAGAGGATATCCTGGAAAAAGTGTTAGCTGATGATTTTGCCGACGTAACCTTCAGCGGAGGAGATCCTATGTATCAACCGGAAGGATTTACAAAACTGGCATCAGCCATCAAAAAACAGAGTGATAAAAATATCTGGTGCTACACGGGGTATACCTTTGAACAACTTATCCGCAACCCCAAACAGGCCAAACTATTGCAATACATTGATGTTTTGGTAGATGGAAAATTTGACCGCCACCTCCGCGACGAAGCTCTATGCTTTCGCGGCAGTAGCAATCAACGTCTGATAGATGTCCAGGCCTCGATTAAAAACAAGCAAGCTGTACTCTATCATTACAATCCCTACCCCATGTAAAGAAGCGCAAGCTATTTTACAATAAAAAAACCGCATTGTCTGTAAACCAAGTAACCAAACATGGCCAGACAATGCGGTTTTTCTACTATCGCACTTAACCAAGAAGAAGTATTAAACTTCCTTCGGCAAAACTACCTTCAAAACCAGATAGCCTAAAAGGCCGGATAATACGGTACCTACCAGGACTCCAAACTTAGCCTGATTAAGCAGTTCTGGATAATCAGCAGCAAATGACAGGTTGGCTATAAACAAAGATACTGTAAAGCCAATTCCTCCTAGCAACGATACACCAGCTACACTCTTCCAGTTCATACCTTCCGGCATTGATGCTACCTTACAACTGATAGCCAGCCAAGTGAACAAGAAAATACCAACGAACTTACCCAACAGCAAACCTGCTGCTACAGCTATACTTACATTTCCTATAATATCACCACTTCCACCTAATACCACACCGGCATTAGCAAAAGCAAAAAGCGGCAAGATAATAAAATTCACCATGCCATGCAGATTATCCTCAAGCGATTGAAGCGGACTAATCACATGATCAGAAGCAAACTCCACTTGCTTTAACCGAGCAATCTGCTCATTAGTCAGCACAATGCGATCACTGCCAGATACCGGGAATTCCTTAATTACTTCATGAATACGCTTGATATACTTTCCTGCATCGATCCGCGGACGAGCTGGCATGACAAAAGCTAAAAGTACTCCAGATATCGTGGCATGGATACCAGATTGTAAGAAAAGGTACCAAATGATAATTCCTATAGAAAGATAGAAAATTTTAGCAGTAACTCCCCGTTTGCCCATAAAATAGAGGGCAGTGAGAAGTAATGCAGCAACCAACAGATAACCTAATGCCACTTCAGAACTGTAGAAAATGGCAATTACCAGAATACCACCTATATCATCTACCACCGCAAAGGCCGTTAGAAAGACCTTCAGACTCAGGGGTACCCGATTACCCAGCAAGCTCAGAACTCCCAATGAAAACGCAATATCCGTAGCCATAGGTATAGCCGAACCGCGTGCTTCCGGACTGCCAGATATCACCAGTGAAGAATAAACCAAAACCGGTATAATCATTCCGCCACAAGCAGCAATAAATGGCAAAATAGCTTTCCGGAAAGAAGATAACTCACCGACCAGCAGTTCTCGCTTGATTTCCAATCCTACCGACAGGAAAAAAACCGTCATCAAACAATCATTGATGAATTCAATCATAGTCAGGGCATGACCTCCATGTGAAAACAGATTGAAATCTCCAACTCGTAAATGTAATTCCTGCGAAAGAAAACTTTCGTAGGCAGGCGCCCACGAAGAATTGGCAATCACTGCTGCCATGATAGCGGTCATAAACAGCAACAGACTAGCCAACATGTTCAATGAAGAAAATTTCTTCAGCGTCCGTAAAATAACCATAGTATATAATTTAAGATAATTAATCCAATTTCAATACCGCCAAGAAAGCCTTCTGCGGCACTTCCACATTTCCGATTTGTTTCATACGCTTTTTACCGCGCTTCTGCTTTTCAAGTAGCTTACGCTTACGGCTCACGTCACCACCATAACATTTCGCCGTTACATCTTTACGCACTGCCTTAATAGTTTCCCGTGCTATAATCTTTGCACCGATAGCTGCCTGGATAGCAATTTCAAACTGCTGTCTCGGAATAAGTTCTTTTAATTTTTCACACATACGCCGGCCTAAATCATAAGCATTATCAAAATGCGTCAATGTAGAAAGAGCATCTACCGGCTCACCGTTCAGCAAAATATCCAGCTTTACCAATTTGGAAGGACGGAAACCATTTGGGTGATAATCAAATGATGCATATCCCTTGGAAATACTTTTTAACTTATCGTAAAAATCAATTACGATTTCCCCTAACGGCATATCATAATAAATTTCCACCCGGTTACCCGAAATATATTCCTGCTTTACCAACTCACCGCGTTTGCCTAAGCACAGCGTCATAATAGGACCAATGTAATCGGTAGCTGTAATCACAGAAGCTCGGATATAAGGCTCCTCAATATGGTCTATAAGAGTAGGATCGGGCATACTACCAGGATTATGAACTTCCGCCATGTTTCCCTGTTTATCATATATATTATAGGAAACGTTAGGCACTGTAGTAATCACATTCATATCGAATTCACGATCCAGGCGTTCCTGCACAATCTCCATATGAAGCAATCCCAAAAAGCCACAACGGAAACCAAAACCCAAAGCTAAGGATGACTCAGGCTGAAAAGTTAATGACGCATCATTCAGCTGTAATTTTTCCAATGAAGCACGCAGATCTTCAAAATCCTCTGCTTCAACAGGATAAACACCGGCAAAAACCATGGGCTTTACTTCTTCGAAACCCGCAATAGCTTCCTGACAAGGACGCGCAATATGAGTAATGGTATCCCCTACCTTTACTTCGCGAGAAGTTTTAATACCAGAAATAATATATCCTACATCCCCTGTTCGAAGTTCCTGACGCGGTACCATATCCATCTTAAGTACCCCTATTTCATCAGCATCATACTCCTTGCCCGTATTAAAGAATTTCACTTTATCCCCTTTCCGGATAACGCCATTGGTAATTTTAAAATAAGCAATAATACCACGGAATGAATTGAACACTGAGTCAAAAATAAGAGCTTGCAACGGAGCCTCTTCATCTCCTACCGGATGTGGTACACGCTCTACTACCGCCTTCAGAATCTCATCCACTCCCATGCCTGTCTTCCCGGACGCACGGATAATCTCTTCGCGCTTACAACCCAAGAGTTCGATGATTTCATCCTCAACCTCATCAGGCATAGCACTATCCATATCACATTTATTTATCACAGGAATGATTTCCAGATCATGTTCGATAGCCATATACAGGTTCGAAATAGTCTGTGCCTGTACACCCTGCGAAGCATCAACAATTAAAAGCGCACCCTCACAGGCGGCAATGGATCGCGACACTTCATAAGAGAAGTCAACATGTCCCGGAGTATCAATCAGATTGAGCACATATTTTTCTCCTTCATACATATACTCCATCTGAATGGCATGACTCTTGATCGTAATACCACGTTCTTTCTCCAGATCCATATTGTCCAGCATCTGGCCCTGAGTTACCTGAATGGTCTTAGTATATTCCAACAAACGATCGGCAAGCGTAGATTTGCCGTGGTCAATGTGAGCGATTATACAGAAATTGCGAATATTCTTCATTATTGTTAAAAAGTAAATTTAATGCGCAAAGATACTAATTTTTATTGAAAATCCTAACACATCTGTTCCGGTCTATCTTCCTGTTTCTTGCAGATATTCTACCCATATACGTGCTGCTTCTTCCACCATCTGCACACAAGGACGTTTAGCATAATACTGTTCAGTACGGGCTTCCGGTTCAGCGACTCCTTCAGGTTTCTTCAAACCTAACAGTTCTGCACAAATCAGTGAATGATTACGTTCCTTGAATTTTTCTGCCAGTTTCTGCACCAGAGCATAGCAAGCCCCCTTTCCTTCCCGGTCAGTAGCTTCCGTAGTCCCTTTTTCCAAACCGGCCAGCATAAAAAGCCCGCAAGCTGCACCACAAGTCATGCGCATACGACCGATTCCACCTCCATAGGCTGCCGACATTTTCAGAGCCTGTTCTTCAGTAAAACCATACATATCAGCGAAAGCAGCCACTACTGACTGCGAACAATTATAGCCTCTTTTGAAGAGTTCCACAGCTTTTTCTATTCTATCCATTTGCCAAATAATTATTGATATTTATAAATCTAAACTAGAACAATCATAAACGAATCATAAAACCAGAATGCAAAAAAGAAATTGCGCAGGTCACACAGACTCATTCCGTATAACCCGCGCAATTTGTTTTTCATTCTAAATATCCTGATGGAATTATTTTTTCACATCAGTATAACCATAGCCATAACCGTAACCATAGCCGTAGCCATAAGCACGACGTTTGCGATTCGACATATCTACCCCATTGATAATAGTAGATATAGAAGCAAACTTCTTCTCGTCTCTTAATACATTGATATAGCCATATGCCATCTTCGGTGTTACACCCGAACGGCAAACATATACTGCCAGGTCAGCTACACGGCCAATAATGGCTGTGTCTGTAACAATACCGATAGGAGCCGTATCCAAAATGATATAATCATAGCGCTGCTTCAGCTGCTCTATAGCATTTACAAAGCAATCGCGTGATACTAGTTCCGTAGGATTAGGCGGTACCGGACCAGCCAACATTACATCCAAATTTGGGCTAAACGTACTACGCTGCACCATATCAAAGATATTCACATGTTCTGGATCATTTAGATAATTAGTCATACCCTTTGACTTTGTATCTAAATGGAAGACACTGGCCAAACGCGGTTTACGAATATCCATACCGATAACCAAAGTTTTCTTGCCCATGTATGCCAAACTTACCGCCATATTACAGCTGACAAAAGATTTACCTTCGCTGGGCTGACTGGAAGTAAAGAGAATCACCTTGGCACCCGGTTTCAGCATAAACAGCATGTTGGTACGCATTGTACGGAAAGCCTCCTCCATCAAACCATTTTCATTTTCACGAACAACAATCGTCTCAGTATAGTTGCTATTCAATTTACCACTACTCGGAATTTCGCCTAAGATAGGTACAGATGTCAGCTTTTCTACATCACTGCGGTCTTCAATCTTATATTTGAAGAGATCAAGCACAAAAATAATACCCACCGGAATACCTAAGCCAAGCAACAAAGCTGCCAGCATAAAGATACTTTTACGCGGAGCAACCGGCTGTGCAGCAGCCAATGCTTCTTCAATGATACGTCCGTTATTTGCCGTAGCAGCCAATGTAATGGCATTTTCCTCACGCTTCTGCAACAGCATAATATAAAGAGCTGACTTAATTTCCTGCTGACGAGAGATAGTCATAAATTCCTTTTCCTGCAACGGTGCATTGTTGATACGGCCTTCAAACTTACTAGCCTGACGCTCAATATCGTCACGGGTAATCTGCAAACCTTTCAGCACACTGTTCACCGTAGTTTGTACCGTACGACGCATAGCTTCAACTCCCGTATTCATGTTCACAACAGCAGGGTTGTTTTCAGAGGATGTACGCAGCAAACGTTTACGTTCAATAATCATTGTATTATACTGATCAATCACGTTGGTCAAGTTTGCATCTGTATAGCCTACGTTAGCAGGCAATACTTCATTCGCATTATCTGGATTATTAATATATTCATTCAAATAACGCACTAGATTAATCTGCGTAGCGTTCTCCATACGCTGCTGTTCGTATTTTGAACTTTCCTGCAAAGCCTGCTGAGCATCACTTGTCAAGTCCGTCAAACCAGAACGCTGTTTAAAAGCAGCCAATTCAGATTCGGTAGTGCCTAACTCTCGGTTGATAATACCAATACGCTCATCAATAAACTCTGCACTTTTCTGAGCTACCTCATTCTTCTCATCATTAGCATCCTGATTATAAAAAGCAACCAGACGATTAATAAAATCTACTCCCAGTTGTTTGACAGAAGACTGTAAAGAAATCTGAGCAATCGTAGTAGTCTTAGAAGTCGGTTCAACACTCAGTTTATTCAAGTAAGCAGCAGCCACCATCGTCGGGCTGTTGACACTAGCCTTTAATTCATATTTATCTTTAGAATCATTTTTCAAGGAATCTTTCTTCAAGACTTCTTCATTAGGCAGGAAACTGAATACCCCCACCGGTGTAGGAAGCACTGCCGGAAGATGATCAAAAGAAGCTTCCACTTCCTCCAGTTCCTCATCCTGCAGGTATTTAGCTTTTACCAACAGATTTCCACCTTTCTGATATTTCAATTCCAGTTCTGCACCACCCTTCAAATGCTCCGCTTCTTCTGGAGTCATGTACACTTGAATAGGGCTATTCTGATATAAAGGTCTATCATATCCGAACAGATGTTCTTCTGACACATTAATATAAAGTCCCAAGTCAACGACTACTTTTTTAATAAGTGTACGAGAACGCAAAATCTCTACTTCATTTTCAAAGTTGCTAGTCATAGAGAACATGCCTAAATCTTGGATAGCTCCAAAAGGAGTTCCTGCAGCAGCACTTTTTTTATCGTCCTCCTTAATTAATACAGCAGCTGAGATTTGGTATACCGGTGTCTGAAAACGCAAAAAAACAAAGCAAGAAATCAGACAAATCAGTACACTTGCTACAAACCAAGGCCAGTAGGCCAAATACTTGAAAAGCAATTCACTGAGATTCACATTTTCTTCGGACTCAGTATTGGCAGAGCCAATTGATTTATTTTCGTCTAACATGCGAAATATATTTTAAGGATGATATTAACGGACTATATTGACTACCAAACTGGCAATAGAAACTAGAATAGAAGTAGCGCTCACCCATAAAGAAGTACTGCTACCAATATCAGAGTTCTTAGCCTTCGTCTTATTAGGTGTTACATAAATAATATCGTTCTGTTGCAAATAATAGTAAGGAGATACAATTAGATCTGCATTATTCAGATTCAACATAATAATCTGACGACGACCGTCGGCATCCTCACGAATCAGTTTTACATTGTCTCGCAAACCATATACCGTCATATCACCAGCCATAGCCAATGCTTCCAGCACATTCACCTTTTCATTACTTACAGTAAAAGTACCCGGATGATTCACCTCACCCAATACGGAGATTTTATAGTTGGTCATTCGTACATTTACAATAGGCACTTCCTTCAAATAAGGTTTTAAGTGATCACGAATCAGATTTTCAGCCTCTGCTTTGGTCAAACCACCAACTTTCAAACGGCCAATTACAGGAAATTCAATTTCGCCTTCATTGTTTACCAAATATTGCTGCAAAGACGGCTGTGTAGTGGTATAGGCCGTAGCCGCCATGGCTACATTCTGAGGAGTTTGAACAGCCAGGTTAAAAGGGGCTGCCGCTTGTGGGTCACTGGTATTAACCGTAATGCTCAACAAATCTTTCGGCATAATTTTGGCATCATAGAGCGGTAGGTTTTCCGCATATTTGTTCACAACTTCAGGATTCTGAATGTAAGGAACATTTACATAGGAGGTACAACTGGTCATAATCAAGAGTACCGCCAACGATAAAAACGAAATGAATCGATAAAACTTCATTATACTATGAATTAAAGGTTTAAATATTCTGTTAATTTTGTTTTTCAAGAAGTTTACCTTCTACCAAAAAGACGACTAAAAAAGCCGCTTTTAGGCTCCGGTTCATTGTAGTCTACCCCTGCATACTGATTGGCCAAATCTTCATAAGTCAATCGGTTCTTCACCATTTCATAGATGGTCCCCCAATCTGGCAATCCACCTAAATTACGATCATCAATAAATAGGTCTGCTTTCAACTTACGTGAAAAATGACTATTTTTTTCTTTTTCTTCCTCCGGATAATCACGATTTACAGCATAAAATTCCAGACCTCTTTCACGACAGAACTGCACTGCTTCATCCAACAGTTTGCCTTCGCGCACACTCCATAGAATCAGTCGATGATGGTCAGCTGCTAACTTTTTCAAGGTTTCAATAGCAAAAGGTATCTCCTCACCAATGGCCGGATAACGATGTTTCACAATCGTTCCGTCAAAATCTACGGCTATTATCATGTTATATCTTTAAATTTTCAGTGAATAATCCATACACTTCTCAAACCACCAGTTTATGCTTCTATAAGCAAGAACATAAATCAAAGTGGCGAAATGCAAAAACTCGCAAGTTTTCACATTTCGCCACAAAGATACAAACAATTATTTGTTTGAACAAATTGATAAGTTTTTTTTAATATCCCATTTCATGCAAAGCATGACACAGCTGATCAGGGCATGAAGTCGGGCGTCCTCCACATCGAATTCCTTCCAATTTTCGAATCACCTCTTCTACAGGCATATCTTTCACAAGTCGGGCAATACCTTGCAGATTTCCATTACATCCTCCCCAAAAAGATACCTCCTTCAAAACCCCTTCTTCCACCATCACTTCAATGTGCGTACTACAGGTCCTCTTGGTTTTGTAAGTAAATTTCATCTTATTCAGCTACTTCTTCGGGTTTCATATTAGTATATACCGTCTGTACATCATCAAATTCTTCCAGACGTTCCACCATCTTATTCAAAGTTTCACGATGCTCAGAATCAACATCCTTCAAATCGTTCGGGATATATGTAAATTCACCACCTACATCTTCAAAACCTCCTTCTTCCAGATGATTCTGAATAGCTGCATAACTCTTCGGATCACCATAGATCGTTACAGTTCCTTCTTCTTCGTCTTCTTCGTAATCTTCATCTACATCGTAATCGATCATTTCCAGGATGAACTCTTCCATATCCATTCCATCCTTCTTCTTGAAAGTAAAAACACATTTATGATCGAACAGAAAAGCCAATGAACCCATAGTTCCCAAGTTTCCTCCGAACTTATTAAATACAGAACGGACATCGGCTACAGTACGAGTCGGATTATCAGTCAAAGTATCTACAAATACGGCTACACCATGAGGACCATATCCTTCGTAAGTCATGCTCTTGAAATCAGTCTGGTCTTTACCCATAGCATTCTTAATGGCACGCTCAATATTATCCTTCGGCATGTTTTCACGCTTACAAGTTGCGATAATTGAACGCAGTGTCGGATTATTTTCAGGTTCCGGACCACCAGCCTTTACAGCAATAGCAATCTGCTTGCCCAGTCTGGTAAAAGTTTTGGCCATATGACCCCATCTTTTCAATTTTGTAGCTTTTCTATATTCAAACGCTCTTCCCATTGGTAAATATTTTTATAAAATTGATAATTAAAATTGATGATTATCGGAGCTGTGCTCCCAGTTTATCTTGCAGATTCTTGATAAGCTTTTGCATAATTTTATCAATTTGCTTATCAGTCAGAGTCTGTGTTTCATCCTGCAATAAGAAACTTACAGCATATGATTTTTTACCAGCCTCCAGATTTTTGCCTTCATAAACGTCAAACAGAGAGACTTCTTTCAGCAGTTTCTTCTCACTGTCAAAAGCAATCTTCTCAATTTCTGCAAACTGTACTTTTTTATCAATCAATAAAGCCAAATCTCGTTTTACTGCAGGGAACTTTGAGAGTTCCTGGAAATTAACTTTTACATTCTTGATAGCTTTCAGCAGTTCCTTCCAATTCAAATCCGCAAAATAGACTTCATTGTCAATATCAAACGCCTTGAGTATCTTACGAGTTACCACCCCAAACGTAGCCAACCGTTTTCCACCACGAGTCTGTACGGACAAAGCTGCTGCATAGATATCATCACTCAGATTTCCTACGACTAAATTATGCATATCCAACCCCAAACGACGGAAAATATTTTCCACATATGCTTTCAGTTCATACACAGTAGCATTTTCATCAGCATGTGCCCATGAGTTGCTTACACGTTTACCTGTAACCCACAAACCCAAATGATAGTCTTCCGTATAAGCAGCTAAAGCCTTTTCCGGATCTTTTTTATCTGCATCAAAGTGATAGCAATTGCCATATTCAAAGAACTTCAAATCTGCATTCTTACGGTTAGCATTATGCGCTATGCTTTCCAATCCACCAAAGAGCAGTGTCTGACGCATTGCATTCAGATCAGCACTCAACGGATTCAGCAGCATGACCAGATTTTTCGACGGATAAGACTCCAAACCATCATAATAAGCTGCACGGGTCAAAGAATTATTTAAAATTTCACAAAAACCGCATCCTACCAGCTGTTCAGCAATCAGGTTCTGCAATTTATTAGAAGCATCATATTCCCCCTTAGTAGTCAAGCACGACTTCAAAGCAGACGGAATCTCCACATTATTATATCCATAGATACGAAGAATATCTTCAATAACATCACAATCACGCTGTACATCTACCCGATAAGGCGGTACATCCAGAGTCAACCCTTCTGCAGTTTCCTCCACGACCTTCATTTCCAAGCTCTGTACAATACTTTTAATAGTATCATACGGAATTTCTTTGCCAACCAATGAATGAACCTTGGCATATGGCAGTTCTACACGGAAATCAGGAAACTCAGCATGGCAAATATCCTTTATCTCTGAAGAAATCGTGCCACCAGCCAGTTCTTTTACCATCAAAGCAGCCAACTTCAAACAATACAATACATTATTCGGATCAATACCACGCTCAAAGCGGAATGACGCATCGGTATTCAGGCCATGACGGCGAGCTGTTTTACGCACCCAAGTAGGATGAAAATAAGCACTTTCAATAAACACATCCGTCGTAGTTTCAGTAGAACCTGAATCCAAGCCGCCAAATACACCTGCTATACACATAGGAGTTTCGGCATTACAAATCATTAAATCACGCTCGTTTAATTTGCGCTCTACCTCATCCAAAGTTACAAAAGAAGCTCCTCCCGGCAAAGTCTTCACAACTACTTTACCTCCCTTTATCTTAGCTGCATCAAAACAATGCAACGGCTGGCCAAATGCGTGTACAATATAATTGGTAATATCCACGACATTGTTGATAGGACGTAATCCAATAAGACGTAACTTATTCTGCAGCCACTCTGGACTTTCTTTAACAGTTACTCCTTTCACCGTAACTCCGGCATAATGCGGACATGCCTCGGTGTTCTCAACCTCTACATCTATATCTAAGTCGTGATTATCTACAGCAAAAGCTTCCACTGATGGCTTTTTCAGTTCGGCAGCATAACCATTCTGAACGAGATAAGCATATAAGTCACGAGCCACTCCATAATGAGAGCAAGCATCTGCACGATTCGGTGTAATATCTACTTCCAGAACATAATCACTCTTTATATTATAGTAATCCTTAGCTAAAGTACCAGGTACTGCAGATTCCGGCAATACGATGATTCCTTCATGGCTAGTACCAATACCTATTTCATCTTCAGCACAAATCATTCCGAGTGATTCAACACCACGAAGTTTTGATTTTTTAATCGTGAAGCAGTCGTCGCCGTCGTACAATTTAGTACCTAGCGTAGCCACAACGACCTTTTGGCCGGCAGCCACATTAGCGGCACCACATACTATCTGTACAGGGTCACCTTGTCCTAAATTTACGGTTGTAATGTGCATGTGGTCTGAATTGGGATGAGGTTCGCAAGTCAACACTTCACCAATCACCAACCCTTCCAATCCGCCTTTGACAGACTGCACTTCTTCCACACTTCCAGTCTCCAATCCTATGGAGGTGAGGGCTGCAGCCACTTCATCAGGAGTTAGGTTGAAGTCTACATACTCCTTCAACCAATTATACGAGATATTCATATTGATATTTTTATAATGTTATTCAAATTTGTCTCATAGAAAACGCTATGGAAACTTTCTCTATATTCCAATAGATTATTATTCTATATTTAAATAGACTTGCAAAGGTAATAAGAAAAAGAGAATTGAGAATTAAAAAATAAAAATTATTTCTCCACTCCCTATTCTAATAGACCTCTTTATTTCTTCATTTTTGTAAGTCAGCCAATAAATCCAACAAAGTATTGCTCAACCATTCCTTTACTTCCGACAGATCAACTTCCATACCCAATTCTTGCTGCAAGCTAGTAACCCCTTTATCGACAAACCCACACGGATGGATATAATTAAAATAACTGAGATCTGTGTTCACATTAAATGCCAAGCCATGCATGGTTACAAAATGACTACTTCTTACCCCTATGGCACAAATTTTCCTTGCCCGCCTAGTCTGTCCATCCAACCACACCCCCGTGGCTTTGTCAACCCGCTCGGCCCGGAGTCCATAATGTAAACAAACTCTAATAACAGCCTCCTCCAAAAGATGCACATATCCTTTCAGCGACAAGCCAAATTCCTCCAGATTGATAATAGGATAACATACCAACTGGCCAGGTCCATGAAATGTGATATCCCCACCGCGGTCGATATGAAAAAGAGATGCACCCACCTGTTTTAACTGTCCCTCGCTGAGCAACATATTACCCTCCTTCCCGCTACGCCCCAATGTATATACAGGGGGATGTTCACACAGCACCAAACGATTTATATACTCCCGATGCTCTGCCTTAGCCAACACCAACTCATTAAAATATTCCGTCTGCAAATCCCAGGCTTCAGCATACGGTTTCAAATTCCAATCCAATATTTCCAGCTTCATAGTAGTAAATCAGATTCAGTCAAACAATTTGAGTTTCTTAATAGCAAAGATACAATCTTTCCGCAAATATTTAAAAAATATTCCCTCTTCCTTCTTCATTGTTCAGTATAAAACTCTATATTTGCGTAACTCAATCAAAACGATTGAGATTATTGAAGAAAAATAAAACAACTATATGAAAAAGCAAACTTTCAGCCTTCTTGTCATACTCTGTCTGGCAAGCATTTTTTTCTTTTCCTGCACCCACATTGGCACCAAACAAGTGGGCGCGTTGCAATTTGACAGTGTTCAGGTAAACCGTACCAGCCACCTTTTTGGGGATACCGTTCTGCCATCCTGTAGCCTATCTATCAGTTTTACATATGTATCTAAAGCTTCAGACCCACAGATGGCAGACAGTTTGAACAGTTATTTTACCAACATGGCGCTAGGCAACACCTACTTAGGACAAAAGCCAGAAACTGCGGTACAAGCCTACGCAGCAAAATATGTAGACGAATATCATCACGATCTTGAGCCAACCTATCGGAAAGATGCGCTAGAGAACGGTGAAGAAGCTGGTGCCTGGTACTCTTATTACAAAAAGCTCAACAGCCAGGTAGTATATTACGAGAAAAATCTTTTAGTCTATAGATACCTGTTTGAAGAGTTTACAGGTGGAGCTCACGGTATCTACATGAGTACTTTTTTGAATCTCAACCTCGATACTCTGAAACCTATCCATCTTGAAGACCTCTTTGTGGCTGATTATCGCGAAGCACTCACCGACCTCTTATGGAATCAACTTATGGCCGATCACAGAGTAGCAACGCGTGAAGAACTTGAAGATATGGGATATACCAGTACTGGAGAACTGGCCCCTACTGAGAATTTCTACCTAGACGATTATGGCATTACTTTCTACTATAATGTCTACGAGATTGCTCCTTATGTAATGGGACCTACCGCTATCCGCCTTCCATGGGACATGGTACAACACTTAAGAAGGAACGATTCAAGTAATAATTAAGCATTGGAAATATAAAATCAGAAAACAAAAGCAGAAATGGAAATCATTCAAAAATACTTTCCTCAACTCACAGCAGAACAACAACGCCAGATGACAGCCCTTTACGATTTATATACTGAATGGAATAGTAAGATAAACGTCATCTCACGAAAAGATATTACCAATCTATATGAACACCATGTACTTCACTCTTTGGGAATAGCCCAAATTATACGGTTTCGCCCAGGTACCCAAGTTATGGACCTAGGCACTGGCGGAGGATTTCCTGGTATTCCTTTGGCTATTCTCTTTCCTGAGACTCAGTTTCACTTAGTAGATAGTATTGGTAAAAAACTCCGTGTAGCCAACGAGGTAGCACAAGCCATCGGTCTGAAGAATGTTACTTTTTGCCATGAGCGTGCAGAACAAGAAAAGCGTACTTTTGATTTCGTGGTAAGCCGTGCTGTTATGCCGCTTACTGACCTCATGAAAATAATCCGGAAGAACATCCATTCTCATCAGCAAAATGCCCTGCCTAACGGGCTTATCTGCCTAAAAGGTGGAGAGTTGGAACAGGAAATTCAGGCATACAAACACAAAGCCACTTTATGGAATCTCAGTGAATTCTTTAAAGAAGATTTTTTTGAGACTAAAAAAGTAGTTCATGTAAGTATCCAATAAAAGCCACAATCCTCTATCAGACAGATATTATCTGAAATGAACTTTAAATATTAGCATCATCTGTGGCAATATCTGTCTGACAGAGGAAAAACATAATAAGAAAAAAACGAAACATACATTCTTCCAATGATCTGCAACGGTCTGCGAAGAATAAAAAGCCATTAACCTTATGAAGATCAAGCGATTTGAATTTAATATGTTCCCGGTTAACTGCTATGTACTTTGGGATGAAACCCACGAAGCAGTTGTCATTGATCCGGGTTGCTATTACGACAATGAAAAACAAGCTTTAAAACAATATATTACCTCAAATAAGCTCACAGTAAAGCATCTGCTCAACACCCACTTGCATTTAGATCACATTTTTGGCAATCCATTTATGCTCAAGGAGTTTGGTTTGAAAGCAGAAGCTAATCAAGCAGATGAGTTTTGGATTGACGAAGCGCCCAAACAAAGCCGTATGTTCGGTTTCCAACTTCCGGAACCTCCCGTTCCTCTAGGACACTATCTGCACGACGGCGACCTCATCACCTTCGGTCATACCACTCTTGAAGCTATTCATGTGCCAGGTCACTCGCCCGGCAGTTTGGTATTTTATTGTGCACAAGAACATTGTATGTTCTCTGGAGATGTCCTTTTTAAGGGCAGCATTGGACGTGCTGATTTAGCCGGAGGCAACTTTGACGAACTAATAGAACATATCTGTAGCCGTCTCTTTGTACTGCCCCCAGAAACCGAAGTATATCCAGGACATGGTGCTCCTACCACTATCAGCATTGAAAAAGCTGAAAATCCTTTTTTCCGATAAATAACACACTTATTCCTTATAATAACATGAAAAACGATTTACTAACAAACCGCCACATCGGCATTACTCCTGCTGATGAAGAAAAGATGCTCCGCAAAATCGGAGTATCCTCGTTAGACGAACTTATTGACCAGACACTTCCAGCCAATATTCGACTAAAAGAGCCACTGGCTTTGCCACCTGCTCTCACCGAAGCCGAATTTAGCCGGCACATAGCCCAGCTCGCTGCGAAGAATAAGTTGTATACCAGCTATATTGGCTTAGGATGGTATGGTACTATTACCCCTGCTGTAATACAGCGAAATGTATTTGAAAATCCAGTATGGTATACCTCTTATACTCCTTACCAGACCGAAGTTTCTCAAGGTCGTCTCGAAGCACTGCTAAACTTTCAGACAGCAATCAGCGATCTCACAGGCATGCCTTTAGCCAATTGCTCACTGCTGGATGAAGCTACAGCTGCCGCTGAAGCTGTCAGCATGATGTATGCCCTCCGTAGCCGTAGCCAACAAAAGTCCAGTGCTAACGTAGTTTTCGTAGACGAACAAATATTCCCACAAACCCTGGCTGTCATGACTACACGCGCTGTACCACAAGGCATTCAGATTCGTACCGGAAAATACAGCGAACTGGAGTTTACTCCTGACCTGTTTGCTTGCGTGCTGCAATATCCTAATGCCAGTGGACAAGTTGAAGACTATCGCGATTTCGTAACTCAGGCTCATGCTGCCGAATGCAAGGTTGCTGTAGCAACAGACCTCCTCAGCCTAGCCCTTCTCACCCCTCCTGGAGAATGGGGAGCTGATATTGTCTTTGGAAGCAGTCAGCGTCTTGGCACACCGATGTTCTATGGAGGTCCATCTGCTGCCTTTTTCGCTACTCGTGACGAATATAAACGAAATATGCCTGGCCGCATCATTGGCTGGTCAAAAGATAAAAATGGAAAGCTTTGCTATCGAATGGCTTTACAGACACGAGAACAGCACATTAAACGAGAAAAAGCCACTTCAAATATCTGTACAGCCCAGGCACTGCTTGCCATCATGGCAGGATTCTATGCTGTATACCACGGCCCTGAAGGGGTACGCACCATTGCACAACGCATCCATAGCATCGCTGTCTACTTGGAGAAAGCTCTTTGCCAACTAGGCTACAAACAAGTAAATACTCAATATTTCGATACTCTCCGTTTCGTACTGCCCGGTGCTATGACAGCTCAGCAAATCCGCACCATTGCTCTTAGCAAAGAAGTAAACCTTCGCTATTTTGAAAATGGTGATGTAGGTATGAGTATTGATGAAACCACCGATCTCGAAGCAGTCAATGTGCTCCTTAATATCTTTGGCATCGCTGCCGGACAAGACTGCCCCAAAGCAACAGACATCCCTGAGGCTAGCATTCTTACGAACAACCTGCAGCGACACAGCACTTATCTTACCCATGAGGTATTCCAAAAATATCATACAGAAACCGAAATGATGCGCTACATCAAGCGCTTGGACCGCAAAGATATCTCCTTGACACACTCCATGATTTCACTCGGTTCCTGCACCATGAAACTCAATGCTGCTGCCGAAATGCTACCGCTCAGTCGGCCGGAATTCATGAACCTCCATCCACTAGTCCCTGAAGACCAGGCTGAAGGTTACCGCGAACTCATCCATAACTTAAGTAATGCACTCACTACCATTACAGGTTTTGCTGGCGTCAGCCTACAACCCAACTCTGGTGCAGCAGGTGAATATTCTGGACTACGCGTGATTCGTGCCTATCTGGAAAGCATCGGACAAGGTCACCGCAACAAGATTCTGATTCCAGCCTCGGCTCATGGTACAAACCCTGCCTCAGCTGTACAAGCTGGCTTTACCACAGTAACCTGCGCCTGTGATGAACAAGGCAATGTAGATATGAATGATCTCCGTGCTAAAGCCGAAGCTAATAAAGACGATCTGGCTGCTCTGATGATTACTTACCCATCAACTCATGGTATTTTCGAAACTGAAATTGTAGAAATATGCCGTATCATACATGAATGTGGTGCTCAAGTTTACATGGATGGTGCTAATATGAATGCCCAAGTAGGACTGACCAATCCTGGCTTTATCGGAGCTGATGTATGCCACCTCAACCTCCACAAAACCTTTGCTTCACCGCATGGCGGTGGCGGTCCAGGTGTAGGTCCCATCTGTGTGGCCCAGCATCTTGTACCCTTCCTGCCAGGTCACTGCCTATTCGGCAACAGCAGCAATGAAGTATCATCTGCTCCATTTGGCAGTGCCGGCATTCTACCTATCACTTATGGCTACATCCGGATGATGGGTACCGAAGGACTCACCCGTGCTACCAAAATAGCTATTCTCAATGCCAACTACCTGGCAGCTTGTCTAAACGACACCTATGGCATTGTGTACCGAGGAGCTAACGGACATGTAGGTCATGAGATGATTCTGGAATGCCGCAAAGTACATGAAGAAACCGGCATCAGCGAGAACGACATTGCCAAACGACTGATGGATTATGGCTATCATGCCCCAACTCTTTCATTCCCAGTACATGGTACACTGATGATTGAACCCACAGAAAGTGAAAGTCTCGCAGAACTTGATAATTTTGTAGACGTAATGCAGCAAATCTGGCAAGAAATCCAAGAAGTAAAAACCGGTGAAGCTGACAAAAACGACAACGTACTGATCAATGCGCCACACCCTGAATATGAAATTGTTGACGACCATTGGACACACCCGTACAGTCGCCAAAAAGCGGCCTACCCCATTCCAAGCGTCCGCGATAACAAGTTTTGGGTCAATGTAGCCCGTGTAGATAATACTTTGGGCGATCGTAAACTGCTTCCTACTTGCTACGGATGTTTTGACTAGCCATACAAAAAAGAACAGAAACAGGGGTGCCGGAATCCGACACCCCTGTTTTTTTTAGAAAAATTCCTAACTTTGCATTCAAATCAATCGTTGAGCATCACATTATAGCCATGAAAGTATCCTATTTACAAGCCAGAGTCCAATCTATCAGTCTGCATAAAGTAGGCAATAAAATGACCCATGAAGGAATCAAGCTATCTAAAAATTGCCTGAATGTACAAGACGATATCAAACAGATACTACTCCAGTTTTTCGTCGGCTCTTTTCAAACGGAAGAAACTTACCGTTTCTTTCACGATAACGATCTGTCTTTGAACGAAGTGTACCATATCTGTTCTGAGATTTTTGCTGCACCAGACAAGATTCACCCACAATCCATCCATTTAGCCAGACACCTCTACAACAAAAGCACACATCCCAAAATCAAGATTGGCGAATTCTATGTAGTCTATTTCCGGAACTGCCTCATCGAACACCAACTGGTAGATGCCATCGGGCTCTTCAAAACCGAAAACAAAGACACCTTCTTAAAAATCTATCCAAAAGGCGATGATTTCGAAATAGAAAGCGACAAAGGTATCAATATCAAAAAATTAGATAAAGGATGTCTTGTTTTCAACCTGGAAAAAGAAAAAGGATATGTTATCAATATCGTAGATAATACCAATAAAGGCATTGATGCCAAATACTGGACGGACGAATTTCTACACATATGTCCACGCAAAGACAACTATCAGCAAACACAACTCATGTTATCGCTCTGCACCAGTTTTGTATCACAATTGCCCAACGAAGAAGGAGGAAAGGCCCAAAAAGCCACCCTCATCAATGAAAGTCTCAAAGCACTAAACGAACCATCAGTCAACGTACAACAATTTGCCCAAAACGTTTTTCAGAAGCCTGAACTGATATCACAATTTCATGAATACAAAAAAAACTATCAACAGGAACGACAAGTAGAGCTGGATGATACATTTCAACCGAATATAACAGCTCTGAAGCGAAAAGCCAGAGGCTGCATGACTACCATTAAACTAGACCGGCACTTCGATATCCAGATTCATGGTGGAGAAAAATACATTGAACGTGGCTATGATGAATCGCGCGGATTACATTACTACAAACTATTTTTTAAGGAAGAAAAGTAATAAAGGATTCATAATAAAATGACTTAAAGTTGTAACTTTGCAGCCAGAACTGATATAGACTTACAACTTATGAAAATTAATTATTTCCAGACTATGGGATGGAGCATATTATCCCTTACTTTAATAGCCTGTGGTCAAGAAGACACTCTGTCTCAAAGCCAAATACCATTCAGTGTAATATCTGTTATTCAGGGAAATACACGCATGCCACAACTAGATACTACAGGAGCAGGAGCCTTCGTAAATGATGATATTAACACACTGTTTTTTCAAAATGGAAACGGGGAGTTGGAGCAGACATTTAACTATCAATATGGGAAAACCTATTACTGGTATGAACTGGAACTCCCACAATCAGTTGAAGGACTAAAAGTATCAGCCTGCTATCCTCCTGTAGATACAGAGAATCCAAAATATTATCAATGGGATGTAACAAATTCCCAACTCCCTACATCTGATTTTCTAGCACCTCAGGCTACCGTGCTTCAACAAAATGCAGCCAGCCAGGTAAATTTGAAATTCAAGCATCTCATGCATTTGTTTAAAGTAAAGCTAGAGGCTGATGAAACATCTGTCATACCATCCACCCTAGACACTGCAATCCTGACGTTAAGCCAATGGAAACCTACTGCAATCCTCAACCTGTTCACAGCAGAAGTACAGAAAGTTACAGGTGCTCCAAGCCAGCAATCCCAAACGGGTCATCAAGGCCTGTTCATCTTACCGCCCCAAGAAACGGGTGACATACAGCTAAAAGTACAAATAGGCCACCGTACAAGCACTTTCAATCTATCGGACATTCGGATAGAAAACAAACCTATCAGTCAATTAGAAAGTGGAAAAACACTAACACTGACCATTAAAGTAAGCAAAGAAACATTTTGTATAACCGGCCAAGACATCAGCGGTTGGGAAAACCAAGGAGAAGCAAATGGAGAAATTATCTTATAATAACCTAATCAAATCAGGCACAAAATCTAAAATGATCTCTTGCATTTTGTGCCTATGTGTACTGAATGTCCTTTACGGATGCACAGCTGAAGAAGAATCCCTATTGGAAACCATCAGTTCTGATATTCAATTCTCTATTAGCATTGATAGTTCTACGTTCACCCGGATGCAGACAGGATTATCTGGAAATGAGGCCTTTCAATTAGCCGATCAGATTTCTTTACAGATTTCCACAGCATCGACAACAGATTCTATTGTTCTTAGTCACTCATTAGAACTCACGAAACAAGGTTGGAAACCTGATTTGTCATGGCAAGGACTTGCTGGTAAGCAAATCCAGTTTACGGCATTCTACCCCCTCATGCCGCAAACCACGACAAAAGACTTCACACACACTGTGGCTATTGACCAACGAAACATAGCACACTATGCATCATCCGATCTGCTCATCGCTTCCACCACAGCAAAACCAGGCCAAAAAGTAGAACTTCATTTCCAGCATCAAATGAGTCTGATTGAAGTTAATCTAACAAGCGATCGGACCTTTACCCCCGAACAGTTGGCCCAAGCTGTAGTACAAATACACGCTTTCCCTTCTATTCAAGTAAACAGCCAAACCGGACAATTGGACTCTATAAATTCTAATGTACAAAACATTATCTTCCATTCAGAACAGAATGGTACTTTCCGGGCTATTATACCTTCCCAACTTATACTAGAATCCTGGCGAAAGGGATGGATTGATATTACTCTAGGAAACCAAACATTTACATATGCAGCACCACGCTATCTGCAAGATGGAAGCGAATTTCAATCGTTACTACCAGGACAGCGATTGAAATTGACGCTCAAACTGGAAAAGAATGCTCCAATAGAAGATTGGGCTAACAAAACGGTATGGGTATATGGATTAAAAGACATACCCAACCCGAATATCTGGGGATATGCAGACGCTAGCTATGATGAAAATCTAAAAGCTTATCCATTAGTAGCACTAAAGTGGAAAACTGATTATGGCTGGTATGACTGCAATAAACAAAATCCAGCTATGGGTTCAGGAGGAGATTCTGAAATGTGCTGGGCAGCCTCCTGTGCCAATATCCTTTACTGGTGGTTAGAACAGAACAAGATGTATATAGAAAAATTTGGTTACCAAGGACCTAGCCGATATGAGAATGCCTCTAACGCTGAAATATTTACATACTATAAAAGAAATTTCCCAAACGAAGGACGCCAAGTATATGAAGCTATAGACTGGTTTCTAACTGGAAGAAAAGTAACGGAAAGCGAAAAAGCAAAAGAAGAAGAAGCAGGTTTTTTTAAACAGGTACTTGGAAAAGAGAACAAAGTAGCCCGCTATTATCCAACATCTGACAGAACCATTACTGAACTGCTGAAACAGGCTTTCAAAAACCGAGAAGCCATAGAGTGTAATATCCTATATAAAGGAGGATACATGCATGCTATCAATATATGGGGGGCCCGATTTGATTCGCGGGGAGAAGTCAGCCATATCTATATTACAGACAACAATGACACTGACTTGGACAAACAGCCGGAATATGATAACTATCTGGACCGATTCAAAACACAAGCTGGACTACTGGAAAAGGCAGTTGAACACCGGAATGGAACTACTTATATGGAAAGCAGCTCTCCCGGTGATTTCTCCATGCAGATCATCCAAGTATGCACCTTAGGACTCATGCAGGAGAAATGGGAGGCTTATTTTGCTGATTGAAAACGATTATTAACGTTTTACCAGTCCGATTTTAGCGTTAAGCTTAAAATAATACACACCGTTTTCTCGTTCCAGAAAACCGTACTTATCTTTCTCTACAGGACCTTTTTCAAAACGAGTATGGGTGTAAAGGTACTGAGCAAAGACTTCACGCTGTGACTGATGATAAGCTATGATTTCGCCCTGCCCATCGGTAATAAGCATACCCTGGATAGCAGAGTCGACGCCATTGAATATTTTGGCAGGACGCATTCCGAAAGCCAACGCCAACAGAAACTGTTTCATCTTATACTCATAATAATGATGCTTTTGGATGAGTTCGTCCTTAATTTTCAATGGATTAATTTCTATAATACGGGCAACAAGTTCATGAGTACGGGTTATACCCTCCAAATGAAGCAGGCGGGTCATTTCTGCCAGCATGCGAGGGAAGTGCAGGTCTATCATCTGCAAATTGGCACGAAACACACGATCGGCCACGTCTGCATATTTAAGTACACCACCCAGACGTTCGATGAGAAGCATGCGATCAGTTACTTCAGTAGAACTCTCTGGTAAAGCATTTATTTTATTAACAGTAGGTACAGCAAACTTTACACCGGTCTGTTCAAACTTCAGATTGGCTGTACGGCCCCCATCAAGCAAAGGATTCATGGGACTGAGCTTACAACGCACAGCAAAACCTATAAGCGGGGCCTCAGCATGCCAAAACGCAATAGAAAGATCTGTACGATCATCCGTTTTAGCTTCTAAATCATAAATACGTACAGCATCCAAAAAAGCTTCAAAATCATCAGGAATTTCAATTTCTTCCCCACTTTGTCCTTTCAACAGACTCAAGATGTAATCAGCTGCATCTTGAAAATCAGTTCGGGGAAAACAAACGGATTCTTCAGAAGAAACAGTTTCGAGAGGAACGAAACGACCTTGACGATCAAGTTGTCCAGGTTCAAAACGTACCTGATCTGCCTCTATGTGATAACGACGAGCACCATCGTGCTCCACACGCTGTATCATTGCGATGGGACGAAATCCTGTTTCATCTTTCTCGCCTTGAGCTGTACCCAAATACACATGGCCTTGGGCCAAGAGGCGAAAAAAGGTATAGAGTTCGCCTAATTCTCTTTTGCTGGCGGTAAACATGTCAATTAATAGTATTTTGAGGATTGATAATAAAAAAGCTTTTAAAACATTAGTCATCACTGAAACGAAGCGTATCCACTTTCTCCAAACGCTGCAGCAAGCGCGGCATACGACTACGACGTATCTGAAGAGTCATTATACAATCGGTATCATAGCCTTGGTTTACAATCTGAGGCTCTTCTTCTTTCACAATACGCATAACATCATTCATGAAAGGATATTCAAAAAGGAAGGTTACAGTTTCATCAATCGTTTTCTCCACAAAGGTAGCAGCCGCAATCGCTTCGGCTGCAGCTGCTTTGTAAGCCACAATCAATCCACTGGTACCCAATTTAATTCCCCCGAAATATCGAACCACGATAATCAGAATATCCGTCAGTTCATTAGAATTAATCTGTCCCAAAATAGGCTTACCTGCTGTACCAGAAGGTTCTCCATTATCATTGGCTCGAAAGTCCTTACGTTCAGGACCAAGCATATAAGCATAGCACACATGCCTAGCATCGTAATATTTCTTCTGATAAAATTCCAGATATTCTTTCACCTCCTCAAGATTCTGCACTGGCAGAGCAATAGCTATAAACTTGCTGCGTTTCTCAGTATAGAGTCCTTCGGCAGGACCAGTAATGGTCTTGAATACATCTTCGTCCATAGGCATTAGCGGGCTACATTGTTAATGACTTTACCCGACAGATAGCCCTTCACATTATCAAGCAGAATAGACATAAGACGCTCGCGTGCTTCATGACTAGCCCAGGCAATATGGGGCGTAATATAACAGTTCTTAGCAGTAAGCAACGGATTATCTGCTCGGGGTGGTTCCTGCGAAAGGACATCTAAACCTGCAGCAAAAAGACGTCCGCTATTAAGTGCATCAGCCAGATCCTGCTCATTCACAAGAGGACCTCGACCGGTATTGATAAGAATGGCAGTAGACTTCATCAAAGACAGCCGACGCGCATTAACCAGTTCACGGGTATCAGCCGTAAGCGGACAGTGCAAGCTTACAATATCACATTCGCGGAAAAGATCGTCCAGTTCCATCTTCTTAATTTCAGGCGGAAGCTGAAAATGAGACTTGGACGTATAGGCACAAACTTCCATGCCAAATCCAATAGCAATACGAGCTGTACTGTAACCCGTATTCCCCAACCCCACAATTCCTATTTTCTTACCTTGGAGTTCAATAAGAGGAGTATCCCAAAAACAGAAATCTGCATTTGCCGTCCAACGACCTCGGCGCACTTCATCAGCATGATGTTTTACCTGCTGTACAATATTCAGCAAATGAGCAAAAACCATCTGAGCCACAGATGCAGTACTATAAGCCGGGATATTCGTAACAATGATACCTCGTTCCCGGGCTGCATCCACATCAATGATGTTATAGCCTGTAGCCAACACACCGATAAATTTGAGTGCCGGCAACAGAGCCATGTGTTGGGCAGTAATGGCTACTTTATTAGTCAAGATAATTTCAGCATCTTGAGCACGTTCCAACACCTGTTCGGGTGCTGTACGATCATAGATAGTACAATCTCCTAAGGTTCTCAATTCATTCCAAGAAAGATCTCCTGGATTGGCGGCATAACCGTCTAATGCTACTATTTTCATTACTTCATTGATTTTAATCGTTTGCAAAAAATATCAATCAAATTTTCTTCCCCATAACCATTCCATACGTTCCTTATGCTTTTGTTCAGCAGTATTTTCTTGCGGATGCCAAATCCGATAATTCTGCAATTCATCAGGTAAAAACTGTTGTTGAACAAAATGACCTGGATAGTCATGGGCATATTTATAGTTAACTCCATAACCCAACTGCTTCATCAGCTTGGTAGGCGCATTACGCAAATGCAAGGGAACAGGCAGATTTCCTGTCTGACGGACTAATTCCAAAGCCTGGTTAATGGCATTGTAAGCAGAATTACTCTTAGGACTCGTAGCCAAATAAATGGTAGCCTCCGCTAAAGGTATACGCCCCTCTGGCCAACCCACCTTCATCACAGCTTCAAAACAGGCATTGGCTATTAACAAGGCATTCGGATTTGCTAAACCGATGTCTTCTGATGCAGAAATAACCAGTCTACGGGCTATAAAGGCTGGATCCTCCCCTCCTTCTACCATACGCGCCAGCCAGTAAATAGCTGCATCAGGATCACTGCCACGGATGGATTTAATAAAGGCAGAAATAATATCATAATGTATCTCACCATCTTTATCATAAGCCATGGGATTTTGCTGCAGACGTTCGGTTACCAAAGCATCTGTTAAAACCACTTTCTCTGCACTCTCGGATGACACCACCAGATCCAGTATATTAAGCAGCTTACGGGCATCTCCCCCACTATAACGCAACATAGCCGCAGTTTCTCTTAATTCCACGGTACGTTGTTTAAGATACTCATCTGTTGTAAGAGCCCGATGCAGAAGTTCCAAAAGATCATCTTTATCCAACGACTTAAGTGTATAAAGCTGGCAGCGAGACAACAACGGACGAATCACCTCAAACGAGGGATTCTCTGTCGTTGCTCCAATCAGGGTCACAACTCCCTGCTCTACCGCGCCCAATAAAGAGTCTTGCTGTGACTTGCTGAAGCGGTGAATTTCATCAATGAAGAGAATCGGACTGCTCTGCGAAAAAAAACGGTTATTCTTGGCACGTTCTATCACTTCACGCACATCTTTCACTCCACTGGTCACGGCACTTAAGGTATAAAATGGCGTTTCAAGTTTATTGGCTATGATCTGTGCTAAGGTAGTCTTTCCCACCCCAGGAGGTCCCCAAAGAATGAAAGAAGAAATACGTCCGGCATCAATCATGTTGCGCAACACCGCCCCGGGGCCAACCAAATGTTTCTGGCCTATATATTCATCTAAAGTTTTGGGCCGAAGCCGCTCTGCTAATGGTTGCATAATGTATCTCTTTTTTGAATCAGTCGGATTAAAAAATAGTTAGAATCATAAACCGAATTCCCCCTTTCTTTACCCCCGGCAAGTCTGTATAGGTTAAGCGCCTCACATATTCAATATGAAGAAGTTTAAAGATATTATAAATACCTATACTAGCTTCCAAATAAGGTTGCTTACCCATCACATGAGCAGTAGGTATGCCATTACGCATCGGAAAGAGGAAGAGGTCTGGATTATGGCTCTTATAAGGATTATTCTTATCGGTCAAAGTTCCCCAAAGCCCACGGATGCGGAAACGTTCACGCCACTTAAGCTTCTTAATGAGTGGAATGCGGTTAAAGAGCTTACCATTCATATCATAACTTAAAGCCAAAGATCCATAGCGGTCGTTCAGAAACTCCATATTGTTGATTAGATTAAACGACTCGTTATTTTGTGTAATATAGCTTAGATTCGCCATGGGTAGGTTAAGTAACGGGAAAGGCACAGTATTCCACTGGGCACCAGCACGAGCAGTTACGTCAAGCTTTCCCCAAGAGCCGAACCAAAAGCGTTTATACAAACTAAGTTCTGTCAGATTAAAATTATAATCCCCCCCCAGTAATCCCTTAAATCCTGTAGTGTGACTTAGCGTAAACACAGGTGCATCGAGCGATACAGGCACGCGTCGCTGCTTAGTATTGACAAATGTTTCTCCAGGAGCATAACGAAGCGTAACACCTAATTCTGCCGTAGTCATATCGTGCATGAGAGTGTTTTTACTATCAAGAATACCAGGTACAGTGCCATCATTATGCCAATACTGCAGCATACCGGCCGGCTGATCATTCCGATGGCGGGCCATAGCCTTGACAGAGAAGCCCACAGGAGTTTCAAGTTCATAAGTCAGAGTGGCATCACGCATATAAGACATCTGATCTACAGTAGCCCATTTCCAACCCACAAACATATTATCTTTATCGGTCATCAGATATTTATCCATGGGCGACATGACATCATAAGTATACTGGGCTGCAATATAATGCTTGGGGAATTCCCACAACACATATTCACGCTTATTAAATGAATAAGCAGCCTCAGCCGAATAAAACCATTTATGGTCTTTCGTTCCATAAGCCCCATAACCGCTGAAAAACCAATGTGGACTAAAATGTCCTGTAGTCAGTCCGCTGAGACGAAAACGCGTCCCATTCACATAATTACTAGTAATCATTGTATTAATGGGACCCAGATCAAACTTACTCGGATGCTTGCGACTACCCAATTCAACAAAGTTCTCAATCAGAGCTTTCGCACCAAAGATTACATACTTAAATCCAGGTATCTGTTCGATGCGATTCATAAACACATCCATCGTACTCTCTTTTCTTGTAAGGGGTACCTGACGCACACTGGCCCAATACTCTTCAGTCTTGTTCATCATATTTGCTTCCTTGATGACATTCCCTTTCAGGCGAAACAGACGCGGTTCTATTTCATCAAACTGATAATTGGAATATTTTGTGGTGCGCTGCACTTCCAATCCCTGGATGCCCTTTACAAAAGCCAACTCCACCAGCATATCATCATCAGTCAATACCCAATTGCTGTCTGGTAGTTGTTCATATTGCTGCACAATATCAAGATTCTCTACAAAATTCACACCAGTCTTCTTGGGAAGATTCATAGTACATTTCTTCACCGCATAGGTAGAATCCTTGACCACATAAAGATGACCGGTAAAACCAAAGTCTTGAGGATTCTGAGGCACAAAAGTCAGATGCACACATTCCTGACGGTCCACCATAATAGTATCCATCAGATAATATTTATAAAATGTAATAGCACCACGTCCGATAGGGCTCACAAACCGGCGTTGCAAGAGACGGATATCATCATCATAAATATTAATATTCGAAAACACATCTGTCAGAATAGTTCCCAACATATCGCCCGTGCTGAAGAATTCTTCTATACCGGTAGAATTCAACCCTTCAATAATGGTCTTCTCACTCTTCGGATGCTTACGGTAAATCGTCTTAGAAGCCGTTTCCTTAATGGAAATAGGAAGAATCAATTTATTGGTTTTGGGAGAAACTTCTACCTGATCTTTAAAAAAAGAGAATTTTTTATAAATGCCTTTTTCCATTTTTTCAGGAGTCACATCATTGACAGACATCTTCATCTTCTCATATTTTTGATACTGATAGTAGTCGTTTTCATCCAGCTTCAACCCCTTCTTATGGGCTATTACTTTTCGCATAAAGTCCACAGCCGGATTATTTTTACGCGAATATTTTTCTTTTTTCGGTTTCACCACCACTTCAGCCAACATCACATCATCAGATACCAGCTGCACATCAAGCCGCCGTGTATCAGACGTTATCCGCACACGCTTCGTTTTATATCCAATAGCCGAAAAAGTCAATTCATCCCAACCACGATGATAATCGATATGATATTCACCTTCACCATTAGAGATAGTTCCCACTCCTTTACCTTCATATTGCACAGTAATGTACAAAAGAGGTTCATGAGTGAGTGAATCAGTGATTACCCCTTTGATTTGCTGAGCAAAAACTGGCAACTGCACACTACAAATCAGTAGGATTGTCAATAAGATATGGTAGAGTCTATTCATATTAACGCATTTTTTTCAAATGACAAAGGTAATATTTTCAGCGCAAATAGCCGAGAGATTTAGAAAAATTGGGATTATTCGCTTTTTCTTTTGCATCATCAAAAGAAAAAAACACAGACTGGTTGCCGACACTCCCCAATAAAAAAGGGAAAGCATTTTCCATACTTTCCCCTTTTATAAATAATTATTTCAAACAATAATTAACCACCGAAGTTATCATACATGATAGAAGACTCTTCTACACCTAGGTCAGTCAACATAGCTACAACAGCTTTTGACATCGGACCAGGACCACACATGTAGTATTCAATATCTTCCGGAGCTTCATGATCCTTCAAGTAAGTATTCAACATCACCTGGTGAACGAAACCGGCAGTGTACTTCACACCTGCTGCATCAGCTGCAGGATCCGGACGGTCCAAAGCCAAATGGAAGTGGAAGTTCGGGAATTCCTTTTCGATACCAAGGAAGTCTTCCAGATAGAACACTTCATTCAACGCACGGGCACCATAGAAGTAGTGCATTTCTCGATCGGTAGTGTGCAGCGTCTTCGTCATATGCATAATCTGTGCACGAAGCGGAGCCATACCGGCACCACCACCTACCCAAATCATTTCCTTCTTCGAATCGAAGTGCGGATGGAAGTCACCGTAAGGACCACTCATCATCACCTTATCACCCGGCTTCAGAGTGAAGATGTATGAAGAAGCGATACCCGGATTCACATCCATAAATCCGCTGCGATCGGGTTTGAAAGGAGGTGTAGCAATACGTACTGTCAACATAAACACATCTCCTTCGGCCGGATAGTTAGCCATAGAATAGGCACGGATAGTCGGCTCAGGGTTCACACACTTCAACGGGAACAGACCGAACTTCTGCCATGCCGGCAAATATTCGTCACCAATCAGTGCCTTATCGATATCCTTGTCATAATCCATAGAGAAGGCAGGAATCTTAATCTGAGCATAAGAACCCGGCAAGAAGTCCATGTGAGCACCCTTAGGCAACTGTACCTTAAATTCTTTGATAAACGTAGCTACGTTCTTATTAGAAATCACGGTACATTCATATTCCTTCACACCCATTACAGATTCCGGTACCTTAACACCTAAATCACCTTTCACCTTGCACTGACAAGCCAAACGCCAGTGATCCTTAATCTGTTTACGGCTGAAATGACCCTTTTCAGAATCAAGAATTTCACCGCCACCTTCTACTACCTGGCACTTGCACTGACCGCAGGATCCTTTACCGCCACAAGCAGAAGAAAGATAAATGCCGTTTTCGGCCATGGTAGTCAGCAGACTACCTCCCTGACCTACAGAAATCGTGTCTTTACCATTGATGGTAATGTTTACGTTGCCTGAAGGCACCAAGAATTTCTTGGCAACCAGCAGGATAACGACAAGCAACAGAATGACCGTAAGGAATACTCCAATGCTTGCTAATATTAAATTCATATCCATTGTTTATTCCTTTCTTTATTAGATTTTCAAACCAGAGAAACACATAAATGCCATTGCCATCAGACCTACTGTGATAAAAGTGATACCCAAGCCCTTAAGAGGAGCCGGTACATCAGAGTAAGCCATTTTTTCACGGATAGCAGCCAGACCTACAATTGCAAGCAACCAGCCGATACCAGAGCCCAATGCATAAACAACAGCACTAGTTACACTAGTGATAGCCTGCACGTTAGATGGATCCATTGTGATACGTTGCTGCATAAACAGAGACGCACCCATAATGGCACAGTTTACGGCAATCAGCGGCAGGAAGATACCCAATGAGGCATACAGCGACGGACTGAAGCGTTCTACCATCATTTCTACCAGCTGTACAATACCGGCAATCACGGCAATGAAAAGAATAAAACTCAAGAAGCTCAGGTCAACCCCTTCTACAAGGGCATCAGGACCCAGTACCTTAGTCTGCAACAGATAGTTGACCGGCAATGTTACCACCAACACAAAGGTTACGGCAATACCCAAGCCTACGGCAGTCTTCACATTCTTCGATACGGCCAGATACGAACACATACCCAGGAAGAACGCGAATATCATGTTGTCCACAAAAATAGAGCGGACGAATAAACTTAATAATTGTTCCATGAATAATTTTTTTTAGAATGCTAAAATTATTTTTCCTGCAGTTCTTTGTTACGTGCACGCTGATACCAGATGATGCAAGCCACGATAATCAAGGCCATCGGAGGCATCAACATCAAACCGTTGTTCACATAGCCCAGTTCTTTCAGGCAGTCGTGATTCAGAACATTGAAACCTAGCAATGTACCTGAACCCAACAATTCGCGGAAGAAGGCTACTATAACCAGGATCTTGGCATAACCCAAACCATTACCGATTCCATCTAGGAAAGACTCCCATGGACCATTCTGCATAGCAAAAGCTTCCAGACGACCCATCAGGATACAGTTGGTAATAATCAGACCCACATACACAGACAACTGCACGCTGACATCGTAGGCAAAAGCCTTCAAAATTTCACTTACAATCGTTACTAAAGCTGCTACTACTACCAGCTGAACAATAATACGGATACGATTAGGCACTGTTTTACGCAACAGAGAAATCACCACATTGGCAAAAGCGGTAATAACTGTTACAGACAGACCCATCACGATAGCCGGCTCCAACTTGGCAGTAACAGCCAGGGCGGAACAGATACCCAACACCTGTACGGTAACCGGGTTATTCAGGCCCAGCGGAGTAGAGAATACTTCTTTATTCTTCTTAGAAAATAATTGTCCCATATTCCTTTATCCTCCTTATTTAGATGTTAAAAAACTCTTGTACTCAGTGAGACAGTGCTTCAGCATATCATTTACACCTACTGAAGTGATAGTACCACCCGAAATACCGTCTACCTGATATTCGGCCTTTTCTACCTTACCATTCTTCACTACTCCCAAAGCTACTTCACCGTTTTCGATGGTCTTTTTACCCGGGAACTGTCCCTGGAATGCGGCAGATGCAATTTCTGCACCCAGACCCGGTGTTTCACTGGCATGAGAGAAATAGACACCATATACGGTATCCTTATCGCTGTTGAGCGCTACATATCCCCAGATAGCACCCCAAAGACCTGCGCCATACACAGGGAAAACATACTTGGTTTCACCATTCACATCTGCTACAAACACATGCAGACGGCCGTTTTCCTTTGCTTCTTTTTCAAAAGAAGTCGGAAATTTCTTTTCTGTATACTCGCTCAAAGTGCCGTCGGCTTGCAACAGCATATCTTTCATCTGATACTTGGCAAAAGCAGCCTCTGCATCCTTCAAGTCTTCAGCTGAAGCATTCAAAGAAGTCAGAATTTGTTTTTTAGTATCCAGCTCAATGTTCTTAGTCTGTGTCTCCTTCAATGAAGAGTTCACAAAAGCCAGCAGAAACGCTACGATAACAACCATTACCGAAGCGTAAATGATGGTATAACTATTACTGTTTGTATTCATTTTCTTTCGGTATTAAATTATTTGTTTGAGTTCAAGGCACGTTTCTCACGGCGGCTGATATTGCTCTGTACCACACAGTAGTCAATGAGCGGAGCGAAGATGTTCATCAACAGAATAGCCAACATCATACCTTCAGGATAACCGGGGTTCAACACACGGATTATGATAGCCATAGCACCGATGAGGAAACCGAAGATATACTTACCTGTTTCAGTACGAGCAGAAGTAACCGGGTCGGTAGCCATAAACACAGCACCAAAACAGAAACCACCCAGCACCAGATGTTCATACCAAGGCATCTGAGCCATTGCAGTGTCAGGACCTACCGCATTGAACACGAATGCCATAAAAGCACCTCCAAAGAATACAGAGAACATGGTCTTCCAGCTAGCAATACCAGTAACCAACAGCAAGAGTCCACCGAGAGCGATGGCAACTACACTGGTTTCACCGATAGAACCCGGAATCAAACCGTATACCATATCCATAGAGAACTCGGGAGCTGCGCCGGAAGTAGCGGCCACACCAAGCGGAGTTGCTACAGTCAGTCCATCAACAGCCTTTCCCAGACCAAAGATAGAATCACCAGATACCCACACTGCGTCACCTGACATCTTAGTAGGATAGGCAAAGAAAAGGAAAGCACGGGTAATCAACGCTACGTTGAAGATGTTCATACCTGTACCACCGAACACTTCCTTGGCAAAGATAACAGAGAAAGCGGTAGCAATAGCCAAAATCCACAACGGACAATCTACCGGCACAATCATAGGAATCAAGATACCAGATACCAGGAAACCTTCCTGAATTTCTTCCTTCTTCCACTGAGCTACTACAAACTCAATACCCAAACCTACGACATAAGATACAATAATTTTAGGCAATACAGCCAGAAAACCATAAGCAAACAGTTCAAAGAAGCTACCTTCCAAACCGGTAGCCTTGAAGTGCTGGTAACCTACGTTATACATACCGAACAGAAGTGCCGGCATCAAAGCAATGACCACCATCGACATGATACGTTTGCTGTCGATAGCATCATGAATATGCGTTCCCGATTTCGAAGTCGTGCTGGGCACAAAGAGAAATGTCTCAAAGCCATCGAACACAGACTGAAATGCGTGGAGTTTGCCGCCCTCTTCAAAGTTCGGCTTTATCTTATCGAGATAATTTCTTAACGCTTTCATTATTTTAGTTTAAATGAGTTTATTTAATTCATTTCTGCACGAAGCATATCCAAACCGGCACGCACAATGCGCTGTACTTCCACCTTAGAAGAGCATACAAATTCGCAGAGTGCAAAATCTTCAGGAGCTACCTCATAGATGCCCAAAGCTTCCATGCGGTCAATATCACCGGCAATAATAGCCTTAACCAGGTATTCCGGGAAGATATCCATCGGGAATACACGGTCGTACTCATTAGACATGATCATATGACGTTCACCTCCCTTGACACGGGCATCAAAAGAATATTCTTTCTTGCCCATAAGCCAGCTGAAATAAGAATGGCTGGTGCTGAACTGATTGAAACGAGGCATAATCCATCCCAACATTTCATGGGTATTGTTACCTTCCTCGATGACAGAAAGCTGGTTGTGGAAAGCTCCCAGATATCCATTGGCAGAAATCTTCTTACCGGTCAGCACGTTACCACTGATGTAACGTAATTCCTTACCAGTCGTAACATTTCCCTTAAATACCTCTGTAAGCAACGCACCGACTTTCAGCTTACAATAAGCAGGTTTCAGCACTTCACTGCCGGTAACAGCTACTGTACGAGTGAAATCTACGCGACCGGTATTCATGAGACGACCGATGAACAGTACCGCTTCGGCACCGATAGTCCATACGGTTTCACCTTTCACAACCGGTGACAGGTGATTAATCTGTACACCTACATTACCTGCCGGATGCGGACCGTCGAATACATTGATTTCTACATTCTTGGCAGCTGTGAGAGCTGCTGATTTTTGGTTAACACGGATACTGAGATAAGTCTTGGCCATCTTAGCTAAAGCATCCAGACCTGTTTGGAAATTTGCCTCTTCACCCTTCAAAGCCAATTCGAAATCAGGAGCCAGCGGACTACTGTCGAAAGCCGATACGAAGATAGCCTTAGGGGCTACTGCAGGGTCAGCAATGACGTCATAAGGACGTTGACGGATGAAAGCGAACAAACCGGCGTTAAGGAGAGCTTCCTTCACTTCCTGTGCGCTCATCTTGGCGGGATCCATCTTGCCGAACTCTACATAGTCCTGCTCCTTGGCAGCTTCCACCACGATATTCATCACCTTACGGCGCGCACCGCGTTCCACGCTTGTCACTACGCCACTGACGGGCGAAACAAACTTCACTTCAGGATGATTCTTGTCGATAAACAAGGGTCCTCCGGCCATCACATACTCCTGTTCTTTGACTACTACTTTAGGAGTGACACCTGTAAAATCATCGGGAACCAATGAATAGAATCCCGGCTCTTTTACAGCGACCACCTCTGCAGCAGCTTTGCCTTTCAGGTTGATGTCAAGGCCTTTGCGTAACTTAATTACATTTGCCATGCGTTTATATAAAATATGGTTCGTTTAATTTTTTGCAAAAGTAGCAAAAAAGAATGTGATTCAAGAGGAAAACAGAAAGTAATTACGGATAAAATTCCGTAATTGACTCCGTTTGCGCACACAAAGAAAAAAGTCACTTTTTCACGATGACTATAGCATGACAAGCATCTGCTGCAGACATAAAAAAAGCTGCTGAATTTTGTCAGCAGCTTTTTTATTAAAATTCCGATGTGTATGCTAATGGTAATTCCCGGCAGTTATATCTGGACGCCATAATTTCACCATAGGCTCCAGCCGAACGGAGAGCTATCAGATCGCCCCGATGTACTTTATTCAAATCGATGGCCTTACCAAATACATCGGAAGATTCACAGATAGGCCCTACTACATCATAAGCCTCCACCGGCTCTTCAGATGTCAGATTTTCTATCTTATGCGATGCTTGATACAATGCCGGTCGAATAAGGTCTGTCATACCGGCATCCAAAATAGCAAACTGCTTATTGGTGCCCTGCTTTACATAAAGCACCTGAGATATCAGACTGCCACATTGCGCCACCACGGCCCGTCCCAGTTCAAAGTGAAGAGTTTGATGCGGACGAAGTTGCAAAGCATTGTCGTACGTTTCAAAGTAGGTCTTGAAATCAGGAATAGCCTGACGGTTGGGATGCGCATAATCCACTCCCAGTCCACCACCCACATTAATATGATCAATGCGGATACAATGCGCTTCCAGACGGTCTTGCAGTTCATTAACCCGATTGCACAATGCAGTAAAATCACCCATATCCATAATCTGCGATCCGATGTGGAAATGCAGACCAATAAACTCCACATGCTTCATCTGCTGAGCTATCTCAATAACCCTGTCCATGTCCTCCATGCTGATACCGAACTTGTTTTCAGCAAGACCAGTCGTGATGTTGGCATGTGTATGCGCTCCTACATTCGGATTGATACGGAATGCCACACGGGCTTTTTTCCCTTTCTGCGCTGCCAGTTCATTGATAATTTCGAGTTCAGGAACAGACTCTACATTAAAGCAGAAAATATCATAATCCAGCCCCAGTTCAATTTCCCAATCCGCCTTTCCAACTCCAGCAAACACTACTTTATGAGCAGGAAAACCAGCCTTGATGGCAGCTTTAATTTCCCCTCCACTCACACAGTCAGCTCCCAGACCTGCTTCACGGATCACACCGAGCACTTTAGGATTGGCATTGGCCTTCACAGCATAATGCACCTCATAATTTTCATATTTAGCCGCCTCATGACGGATGCACTCCAACGTATCGCGCAGCACCTTCATATCATAATAATAAAAAGGTGTGCGCCATTCGCGGAACTTATCAATCGGAAAAACTCCTTTCATACTCAATACTGCAGTGGATTATTCTTCGTTGAACAACACATTGCTGAGTGACTGCAATGCCTCTTTCTTGTCGCTCTCACGAATCAGGAAAGAAATATTGTAGTTACTGCCACCGAAAGAAATCATACGCACCGGGATATTACGCATAGCATCCAATGCTTTGGCTTCAAAACCTACATTTTCCCATTCCAGATCACCGACTACACAGATAATACACATACCATGATCTACGGTTACAGTACCATACTTCTTCAGGTCATCAAGAATCTCATTCAGATGCTTGGTATTGTCAATGGAAACAGACACTCCTACCTCAGAAGTACAAATCATATCAATCGAAGTCTGGTAACTTTCAAAGATTTCAAACACCTTGCGCAAGAAACCATGAGCCAGCAGCATGCGGCTGGACTTGATTTTGATTGCAGTAATATTGTCTTTGGCAGCGACTGCCTTAATCATACGTTTCTCAGTATCATTGGAGATCAAGGTACCTGGAGCCTTCGGATCCATGGTATTGAGCAGACGAACCGGAATATTGGCATACTTGGCAGGCTGAATACAAGTAGGATGAAGAATCTTAGCACCAAAATAAGCCAGCTCTGCAGCTTCCTCAAAGTGCAGGTGACGAACCGGTGCAGTTTTATCTACAATGCGCGGGTCGTTATTGTGCATTCCGTCGATATCCGTCCAGATCTGAATTTCATCCGCATTTACCGCAGCCCCAATGAGTGAAGCCGTGTAGTCACTACCTCCACGCTGGAGGTTATCTATCTCACCATAGGCATTACGACAGATAAAGCCTTGCGTAATGTAAATATCCGCATCCGGATGCAGTTCAAGCTGAATCTGAAGTTTCTCCTTAATATATACCGGATCAGGTTCGGCATTTTTATCTGTACGCATATACTCCAATGCAGGAAGCAATACCGAGTTTACACCACATTCCTGCAGGTAATAATTCATCATACCCGTAGAGATCAGTTCACCTTGTGCCAACACCACCTTCTCCTCGAACAAAGTGAAGAGATCCTTGGTGTAGGAACGGATGTAATCGAAGTGCGACTTGATGAGTTCCAATCCTTTCTGCTTGTACTCCGGAGTCGCAAACAGTTCATCAATATGCTGACGATATTTACCTTCCAACCTATTGATCACTTCGTTAGCACCCTCAGGGTTCTTTTTGTACAGATAGTCTGAAATTTCGACCAGCGTGTTTGTGGTACCCGACATGGCAGAAAGAACCACAATCTTACGTTCACCATCGGTAATCAATTTAGCTACTTCCTTAATACGGGCAGCCGAGCCTACTGAAGTACCTCCAAACTTTAAAACTTTCATGTTCGTTCTATTAATTAATTTATTGTTTATAATGATGATTTCTTTTCCTTTCACAACTGAGGTAGAGATCCGATTTGCCGACCGGATTCAACCGGCTGCAAAGTATGATCTATACAACGATACACTTTACCTGGAAATTCCTGGATAAGCTGCAGGTTGTGCGTAGTCATCACGACCAGTGCCCCTTGCCGGCTCAACTCGTGAAGCAGCTGCACAATAGCCCGACTGGTTTCTACATCGAGATTGCCGGTAGGTTCGTCGGCTAAAATAATATCCGGAGAATTAAGTATGGCACGAGCTATAACGATGCGCTGCTGTTCACCACCCGAAAGTTCATTCGGATATTTATATCCTTTAGTCTGCATGCCTACCTGTTGCAACACCTCTTCAATACGGTCGGCAATTTCTCCAGGATGACGCCACCCGGTAGCTCGGAGCACAAACTCCAGATTATCATGTACCGTACGGTCTGTCAATAGCTGAAAATCTTGAAAAACGATACCCAGCTTACGGCGCAATTGAGGTATATGCTTCCGTTTAAGGCAACGCATATTAAAATTCAACACCTCTGCTTCTCCATCTTCTATTCCCAACTCTCCATAGAATGTCTTCAAAAGGGTAGTCTTTCCAGCCCCCACCTTTCCAATGAGATACACAAACTCCCCTTTATGCCAGGCTATATCCACCTGCTGCAAGATACTCAGCTCCTGCTGATGTATTTCTACATTCTTATACCGTATCAGTGCTTCATTCCTCTTTTCAAAGTCCATATTCATTCTCATTATCATAGGTCAAAACGCTTGTTCTATTCTCGCTCACACATCCACTTCCGTCAGCGCACCAACATCCCCGGCTGCAAAGATACGATTTTAATTCGGGAATCTTTATTTCTCCGAAGTGAAAAACACTGACCGACAAAGCCGCATCCGTATTTTCCTTGCCAACAAGCCTATGAAAGACAGAAAATAACAGCATTCTATTCATTATTCCACAAAAATAGCAAATTATTGCTTAAACATAAACTTATTCCCACTCATAACCTCTAATATAAAAGACACCTTATTATATATTGAGTCAATGGCAAACAAAGACGAAAGCATATAGAAAATCCATATTTCACCCTCAAAAGTGAATTATTTTATGGTTTTCGATAAAAAATTAAGGAAAAGTATTGCAGGTTTAAAAAAAATGCCTACCTTTGCACCCGCAATCGAGAGAGAAAGCAACAAAGAAAAGAAATTTGAAATTTTGGTGCGTTAGTTCAGTTGGTTAGAATACATGCCTGTCACGCATGGGGTCACGGGTTCGAGTCCCGTACGCACCGCTTTCAAAAGAAAAGAAATTTGAAATTTTGGTGCGTTAGTTCAGTTGGTTAGAATACATGC
>LinusII_BA0109CM-p1__coassemble_920_pt1 | contig 65979 bp, 55 predicted proteins | sample LinusII_BA0109CM-p1__metabat2_high_PE_035 | metagenome-assembled genome bin LinusII_BA0109CM-p1 | reverse complement strand
TAACAGCGAAAGGGAAACCGCTTGTGCATCATCTGATGAATGAAGATTTGAAGCAGGCGTATGAATTTGCTAAAGCTGAATCCGATCGTCTTGTACCGGTAACTCCAGTTTTTCTGAAAAAGTTGAATGCTATGCTGATGCGTACTACTGGCAGCGTTCACAGTGTGTTGGGCGGCTCTTTTGATTCTTCTAAAGGAGAGTTTCGTCTATGTGGTGTTACGGCTGGTGTTGGTGGATATTCTTATATGAACTATTTGAAAGTTCCAGCTAAGGTGGATGAACTTTGTGCGATTCTTCAAGAGAAGCAAAAAAAAATGGGAACACTTCGGGAACAATACGAATTGAGCTTTAATGCCCACCTTAATTTAGTAACTATTCATCCGTGGGTGGATGGCAACGGAAGAACGGCTCGATTACTGATGAACTACATCCAATTTTGCTATCACCTTTTTCCCTCCAAAATATTTAAAGAAGATAGAGAAGAATATATTCTTTCCCTGCGCCAATCTCAGAATGAAGAAACTAATCAGCCGTTTTTAGACTTTATGGCAAGGCAGTTGAAGAAATCACTTTCTATAGAAATTGAACGATTCAATGTATCACGAAAGAAAGGGTTTAGCTTTTTGTTTTAGGGGTGAGAGATTGTTACTTGAGTTTATTCGTATGGTAGAAGAACTGCACCGTTCAGTCCAGTTTGTCGTTTCGTTATGTAATAGGCTACAGACTATTTTGGGATGCTCCAAGAGTATTTACAAATGAAATTGATATTCTCCTTACATACGGCTCTTTTAGCTTTCATTTATATAGAAAGCCAGAAGGTTAAGAATAAGTAAGCTCAGGGGTGTTGAAATGATGAGTATGGGAGTTTCCCTTTGATTCATATCTGTTCACTCCTCCATAGAGACTTAATGAAAGCATATCAGGTATAGTGTTCACATTGATGTTTTAAGTATTATATAAGTGGAGATGCAGGTGTTGATAATAGCAGACTGCTCTGTTTATGATTTCGTCATAGTTGGCAAAAGTGATGTCGGCCGTGTCGATAGCACTCGTTAGTTTTATGGTAAAAGAGTTGTACAGGTTAAATGCTCTACATATATTTACGCATGTAATAACAAAAGGATGACATTTAATGAAGTAATAGAAGGAAACAGGACAGGCAGGGAAAAACGCTTTAAAATATTTGGAAACAAGGGAAGCCTGTCACTACTCTCTGGTCGTCTGATTCTTGGTTAACGATATACGCAAATTAAATTATAAAAAATATGTTTTATGCTCTGTTAATTGGATTCTTAGTCTGGTTTATCGGACATCAGCTTGAAAAGAATATTGATACAAGTCTAGACCTTGAAGTAATTTGGTATATCATTGTGGGCGTGGTGTACCCTATATTAGGTATACTGTACAATATGTTCAAAAAACCGGATTAGGTTAAATCCGAAGTCTTTGGAAAAACCGCTATAAATGATCAATAATATTTTGTACTATAATAGATTATTTGTATCTTTGCCATCGGAAAAACGGATGAATAGGTGGAGGGGCAGTAAGGCTCCTCTTTTTTGTTCTTAATGGTTTTATCAGTATGATAGATAAGAAAAAAGTTTGTGAAATTGTAGAAGAGTGGCTGGAAGACAAAGAGTACTTCCTGGTAGAAGTAACCATCAGCCCAGACGACAAGATTGTAGTGGAAATTGACCACAAGGAAGGTGTTTGGATAGAAGATTGCGTAGAACTGAGTCGTTTTATCGATTCCAAGTTAGACCGCGATGAGGAAGACTACGAGCTGGAAGTGGGCTCAGCAGGTATCGGACAACCTTTCAAGGTACTTCAGCAGTACATAAATCATGTAGGAAGTGAAGTGGAGGTGCTGACCAAGGACGGCCGCAAACTTTATGGCGTGCTGAAAGAAGCCGACGAACAGCACTTTGTGCTCACCGTACAACAAAAAGTAAAAGAAGAAGGGGCTAAAAGACCTAAACTGGTCGATGTGGATTTGCCCTTTGCATATGATGAAATAAAATATACTAAATACTTAATCAGCTTCAAATAAGAGTTATGGCTAAGAAAGAAGAGACTGTTAGCTTGATAGATACCTTTTCAGAATTTAAAGATCTGAAAAATATCGATAGAACCACCATGGTAAGTGTACTCGAAGAGTCGTTCCGTAGTGTGATAGCCAAAATGTTTGGCACCGATGAAAACTATGATGTCATTGTAAACCCGGATAAGGGCGACTTTGAAATCTGGCGCAACCGTGAAGTGGTAGCCGATGAGGACTTGGAAGATTCTAACTTGCAGATTCCTTTGAGTGAGGCTCAGAAAATTGATGCTTCTTATGAAGTGGGCGAGGAAGTAACCGATGAAGTGAATTTTGCTAAATTCGGACGCCGTGCCATCTTGAACCTCCGTCAGACCCTGGCTTCTAAAATCCTGGAATTGGAAAAGGACAGCCTTTATAATAAGTACATCGATAAGGTAGGTACCATTATCAGTGCAGAAGTCTATCAGATCTGGAAAAAAGAAATCCTGCTGCTCGATGACGAAGGGAACGAACTGTTGTTGCCTAAGACCGAACAGATTCCGAGCGATTTCTATCGTAAGGGGGAAACTGCCCGTGCCGTAGTGGCTCGTGTAGACAACAAAAACAATAATCCGAAGATTATCTTGAGCCGTACCTCACCCGTCTTTTTGCAGCGTCTCTTCGAAATGGAAGTGCCTGAAATCAATGACGGCTTGATTACGATTAAGCGTATTGCCCGTATTCCCGGTGAAAGAGCTAAAATTGCGGTGGAATCGTACGATGAACGTATCGATCCCGTAGGAGCTTGTGTGGGTGTGAAGGGTAGCCGTATCCACGGCATTGTGCGCGAATTGCGCAACGAGAATATTGACGTGATTAACTATACGTCAAATATTCAATTGTTCATCCAGCGTGCTTTGAGCCCTGCTAAAATATCCTCTATCCGCTTGAATGAGGAAGAACGCAAGGCAGAAGTGTTCCTGAAACCGGAAGAAGTTTCGCTGGCTATCGGTAAAGGCGGTTTGAATATCAAGCTGGCCAGTATGTTGACTGAATATACTATTGACGTATTCCGCGAACTGGACGATACGGTTGAAGACGAGGATATTTATCTCGATGAATTCCGTGACGAAATCGACGGCTGGGTGATTGATGCCATCAAGAGCATTGGGATCGACACCGCAAAAGCAGTGCTGAATGCTCCTCGTGAGATGTTGATTGCCAAGACTGATTTGGAAGAGGAGACTGTAGACGATGTGCTGCGTGTGCTGAGACAGGAGTTCGAAGGAGAGGGACAGTGATCTGATAGGATCGGTCTCTATTAGTAACATTAAAAAATTATGACGATAAGGTTAAACAAAGTTACAAGAGATTTAAACGTGGGAATTACAACGGCTGTTGAATTCCTGCAAAAGAAGGGGTTTACTGTAGAGGCAAACCCCAACACCAAAATTACGGATGAGCAGTTTGAACTGCTCAAGAAGGAGTTTAGTACCGATAAAGACCTTAAAATAAAATCAGAACGTTTTAGTCAGGAGCGTCAAAACAAGGAGCGTAAGAAGGAATCTGTCGCTATTGACGGATATGACTCTGAAGTTCCAGACAAAACTAAAAGCGAAGAAATTAAAACGGTAATACCCGAAGAGGCTAGACCGAAGTTTAAGCCAGTCGGCAAAATTGATCTGGACAAACTGAACCATCGCCCTTCGAAAGAAAAAGAGCCTGCACAGCAAAAGAAAGCAGAGGAACCCAAGGTGGAAACTGCTCCTGAAGTGAAGGTGGAAGCTGCACCCCAAGTGAAGCCGGAGGTAAAACCGGAAGTGAAAGCTGAGGTGAAGTCGGAGGTAAAGCCTGTAGTGAAACCTGAGGCTGAACAAGAGCCTCAACACCCAGTGAAACCCCAACCGGAAATGAGCGCCGAAGAGAAGGAACATCATCAGGCTGCGGCGGAAGTAAATCCGGTATCTGCTAAAAAAGAGGAACCGATGGAAGAAAAGAAGATCGAAGAACCAACCAAAGAGGTTATGGAAGAAAAGAAAGAAGACGAAGTGTTTAAGATTCGTCAGACAGAGTTTGTGTCAAAGATCAATGTGATTGGTCAGATAGACTTGGCAGCCTTGAACCAGACAACTCGCCCGAAGAAGAAATCGAAAGAGGAAAAGAAAAAAGAACGCGAGGAAAAGGAAAAAATGCGCATGGATCAGCGCAAGCAGATGAAAGAAGCCATCATCAAGGAAATCCGTCGTGAAGATAGCAAACTGAAGGACAGGGATAAAGATGGTGAAGGCAACGGCAAGAAGAAACAGCGCGTGCGTATCAACAAGGAAAAGGTAGATATCAACAATGCTTCTAATTTCCAGCGTGGCGACCGCAACAAGGGGGCTGCTCAGCAGAACCAGCAGGGCGGTAAGAAAGGAAAGGACCGCTTCAAAAAACCGGTGCTGAAACAGGAAGTCAGCGAGGAAGATGTAGCTAAGCAAGTAAAGGAAACCTTGGCCCGCCTTACTTCAAAGGGTAAGAACAAGGGAGCTAAATACCGTAAGGAAAAACGTGAACAGGCTGCTGACCGTATGCAGGAACTGGAAAACCAGGAAATGGCAGAAAGCAAAATCCTGAAACTGACGGAATTTGTAACTGCCAACGAGTTGGCCAACATGATGGATGTTTCGGTAACTCAGGTTATCGCCACTTGTATGAGCGTGGGTATCATGGTGTCTATCAACCAGCGTCTGGATGCAGAAACCATCAATCTGGTGGCTGAAGAATTCGGCTTCAAAACAGAATATGTCAGTGCTGAGGTTTCTCAGGCTATCGTAGAGGAAGAAGATGCGGAAGAAGATCTCGAACCGCGCGCTCCGATTGTTACCGTGATGGGTCACGTTGACCATGGTAAGACTTCTTTGTTGGACTACATCCGCAAGGCGAATGTGATTGCCGGTGAGGCCGGGGGAATTACCCAGCATATCGGTGCTTATCATGTGACCTTGGAAGACGGACGTAAGATTACTTTCCTCGATACACCGGGTCACGAAGCCTTTACTGCGATGCGTGCCCGTGGTGCTAAGGTGACCGACGTTGTAATTATTATTGTAGCGGCCGACGACGATGTGATGCCGCAAACGAAGGAGGCTATCAATCATGCCATGGCGGCAGGAGTACCTATTGTCTTTGCCATCAACAAGATTGATAAGCCGACTGCCAATCCGGACAAGATTAAGGAACAGCTGGCTGCCATGAACTTCCTCGTGGAGGAATGGGGTGGTAAGTACCAGTCGCAGGATATTTCTGCCAAGAAGGGTATCGGTGTGCCTGAACTGATGGAAAAGGTATTGCTGGAAGCTGAAATGCTCGACCTCAAGGCGAACCCGAATCGTCGTGCTACAGGTTCTATCATTGAATCTTCTCTGGATAAGGGACGTGGTTATGTAGCTACCGTCTTGGTATCGAACGGTACCTTGAAGATGGGCGATATTGTGCTGGCAGGTACCAGCTATGGTAAGGTGAAGGCTATGTTCAACGAACGTAACCAGCGTATGAAGCAGGCGGGTCCGGCTACTCCGGCTTTGATCCTGGGTCTGAACGGAGCTCCGGCTGCCGGTGATACGTTCCATGTGATTGAAACCGAACAGGAAGCGCGTGAAATTGCCAACAAGCGTGAACAGCTGGCTCGCGAACAGGGCTTGCGTACTCAGAAGATGCTGACGCTCGATGAGGTAGGACGACGCTTGGCACTGGGTGATTTCCACGAACTGAACATCATCGTGAAGGGTGACGTGGACGGTTCTGTAGAAGCCTTGAGTGACTCACTCATCAAACTGTCTACCGAACAGATTCAGGTGAACTGTATCCACAAAGGGGTGGGGCAGATTTCCGAATCCGATGTATCGTTGGCAGCTGCTTCCGATGCTATCATTGTGGGCTTCCAGGTACGTCCTTCGGGCGCTGCTGCGAAGCTGGCCGAACAGGAAGGTGTGGATATCCGCAAGTATTCTGTGATTTACGATGCCATCGAAGAAGTGAAGTCAGCGATGGAAGGTATGCTGGCTCCTACGCTGAAAGAACAGGTTACGGCTACTATCGAAGTGCGTGAAGTGTTCAACATCAGCAAGGTGGGTCTGGTAGCCGGTGCTATGGTGAAGACCGGTAAGGTGAAACGTAGCGATAAGGCTCGCCTCATCCGCGACGGTATCGTGATCTTTACCGGAAATATCAATGCCTTGAAACGCTTTAAGGATGATGTGAAGGAAGTAGGTACCAACTTTGAGTGCGGTATCAGCCTCACCAGCTGCAATGATATCAAGGTAGGCGATATAATCGAATCGTTCGAAGAAATTGAAGTAAAGCAGACACTGTAAAACAACAACGGTGATCCTGAAATAGCAATGGATAATTGATGGTTGATGATAGAAGAAATTATCAATTGTCAGTTATCCATTGTCCTTTTTTATGAGAATGCAAGATTGATAAGAAGACCATGGCTACATTAGATATCATCATAGGAAGTGTGATTGGACTGGGCATACTGATGGGGCTTGTCCGGGGATTCATCAAGCAGTTGGCTACTTTGCTGGGCTTGGTGGTGGGGTTGTTGGCTGCCAAGGCTCTCCATGCTTCACTGGCTTTGAAATTGGCGCCGGTCTTGGGTGAGAATTCATTGACCTATGCGCAGATATTGGCCTTTGTGTTGATTTGGCTGGCTGTGCCGTTGGTTTTTACCTGGATTGCTTTCTTGCTCACCAAAGCCATGGAGGTGATCTCGCTGGGATGGCTGAACCGTTTGCTGGGAGCCGGCATGGGGGCGTTAAAGGCCACCTTATTGCTCAGTTTGCTGTTCAGTGTCATAGAAGTCTTAGATACCGGCCATACCTGGGTGTCACCAGCCCAGCAGAGGCAGTCGGTACTCTATGAACCGATTAAATCTTTTGCCGAAATGTTCTTCCCGGTTGTCAAATCGGCTTGGGAAGATTTAAATATATAGATTGTTATGCAACAAGAACCTAATAAATATGTAAAGGAGCTCACGCAGGAGAAGTATAAGTATGGCTTCACCACCGATGTGCATACAGACATCATTGAGCGGGGTTTGAATGAGGATGTCATTCGCCTTATCTCTGCGAAGAAAGGCGAGCCGGAATGGCTGCTGGAGTTCCGCCTGAAGGCGTACCGCCATTGGCTGACGCTGGAAATGCCCACCTGGGCCCATCTCCGTATTCCGGAGATTGATTATCAGGCCATCTCTTACTATGCAGACCCGACCCGGAAAAAAGACGGTCCCAAGAGTATGGATGAGGTGGATCCCGAACTGATTAAGACGTTTAATAAACTGGGTATTCCGCTCGAAGAGCAGATGGCGCTCAGCGGTATGGCGGTGGATGCCGTGATGGACTCGGTATCTGTGAAAACCACCTTTAAGGAAACGCTGATGGAGAAGGGCATTATTTTCTGCTCGTTCAGCGAAGCCGTGCGTGAACATCCCGACCTGGTACAGAAGTACCTGGGTAAAGTGGTGCCGTATCGCGATAATTTCTTTGCCGCACTTAATTCGGCTGTCTTTTCCGACGGGTCGTTTGTCTATATTCCCAAAGGAGTACGCTGTCCTATGGAACTGTCTACTTATTTCCGTATCAATGCCAGCAATACGGGACAGTTTGAACGTACTCTGATTGTGGCTGATGATGATTCTTATGTATCATACCTCGAAGGATGTACGGCACCGATGCGCGATGAGAACCAGCTGCATGCAGCCATTGTGGAAATCATGGTGCACGACCGGGCAGAAGTGAAGTACAGTACTGTGCAGAACTGGTATCCGGGGGATGCCGAAGGAAAAGGTGGGGTCTATAACTTCGTTACGAAGCGGGGTCATTGCAAAGGAGAGAACAGTAAATTATCCTGGACGCAGGTGGAAACCGGATCGGCCATCACTTGGAAATACCCGTCATGCATCCTTTCGGGTGACAACTCTACGGCGGAGTTCTATAGTGTGGCAGTGACCAATAACTACCAGCAGGCCGATACCGGTACCAAGATGATTCATATTGGTAAAAACACCCGGAGCACCATTGTGAGCAAGGGAATCTCGGCCGGCAAGAGTGAAAACTCTTACCGCGGTCTGGTGCGGGTCAATGCCGGTGCCGACAATGCGCGTAACTATAGCCAGTGCGACTCATTGCTTTTGGGCGACCAGTGTGGGGCGCACACATTCCCGTATATGGATATTCATAACGAGACTGCGGTGGTGGAACATGAAGCTACTACCAGCAAAATCAGTGAAGACCAGCTCTTTTACTGCAACCAGCGTGGCATTTCTACCGAAGATGCCGTGGGATTGATCGTTAACGGCTATGCCAAAGAAGTGCTCAACAAACTTCCGATGGAATTTGCTGTAGAGGCACAGAAATTGCTGGCCATTTCGCTGGAAGGAAGCGTGGGATAAAATCAGAACTAAAAAACAGAAAATCATGTTAGAAATTAAAGACCTGCATGCCAGTATTAATGGCAAAGAGATATTGAAAGGCATCAACCTGACCATCCGCGACGGCGAGGTACATGCCTTGATGGGACAGAACGGTGCCGGTAAGAGTACCTTGAGTAATGTGTTGGTGGGACACCCTGCCTATGAGGTAACCCGTGGTTCAGTTACGTTCAACGGCAAGGACCTGCTGGCCATGTCACCCGAAGACCGGGCTCACGAGGGCCTTTTCCTTTCTTTTCAGACTCCGGTAGAAATTCCGGGTGTGTCGATGGTAAACTTTATGCGTACGGCAGTGAACGAACAGCGTAAATACCGTCATCTGCCCGCTTTGAATGCCAGCGAATTCCTGAAGCTGATGCGCGAAAAGCGTGCGGTGGTAGAACTCGACAACAAACTGGCCAACCGTAGCGTCAACGAGGGCTTCAGTGGCGGGGAAAAGAAACGCAATGAAATCTTCCAGATGGCTATGTTGGAACCGACTTTCACCATCCTTGATGAAACCGATTCCGGTCTCGACGTAGATGCTCTGCGCATTGTGGCGGAAGGATTCAACAAACTGCGTACCCCGCAGACCAGTGCCATGGTCATCACCCATTATCAGCGTCTGCTGGATTATCTGAAACCCGATATCGTGCATGTGCTGCTCAACGGACGTATTGTGAAGACGGCCGGACCGGAATTGGCACAGGAAATCGAAACCCGCGGTTTTGACTGGATCAAGAAAGAAATCGCTGAATAAATTAAATCTTTAGTAAGAATGAAACCCGAACAACAATATATTGACTTGTTCTCGCAGACGGAAGCGATCATCTGTCAGCACAGTGCCGAGGCTTTGAATGCTCCGCGTGCTGCTGCCTTTGCCGATTTCGAACGGCTGGGATTTCCTACCCGGAAGCAGGAGAAGTATAAATATACCGATGTCAGCAAGTTCTTTGAACCTGACTACGGCTTGAACCTCAACCGACTGGAGATTCCGGTCAACCCGTATGAGGTGTTCAAGTGTGATGTGCCCAACATGAGTACATCGCTCTATTTTGTGGTGAACGATGCGTTCTGCCAGATCACTCCGCCGGCTGCCTTGCCCGAGGGCGTACTTTTTGGAAGCCTTAAAGAGATGGCTGAACGGCATCCGGAACTGGTAAAGAAGTATTACGGGAAGCTGGCTGATACCTCTAAGGATGGAGTTACGGCGTTTAATACCGCTTTCGCACAAGACGGGGTGCTGCTCTATGTACCTAAGCATGTGGTGGTGGAAAAACCCATCCAGTTGGTGAATATTCTCCGGGCTGACGTGAATTTTATGGTCAACCGCCGGGTGCTGATTGTGCTTGAAGAAGGAGCCCAGGCCCGGCTGCTGGTGTGCGACCATGCCATGGATAATGTCAACTTCCTGGCTACCCAGGTCATCGAAGCCTTTGTGGGCGAGCATGCTGTGTTCGACCTCTACGAACTGGAGGAAACTCACACCAGCACGGTACGCATCAGCAATCTGTATGTCAAGCAGGAAGCTGGCAGTAACGTACTGCTCAATGGCATGACGCTGTATAACGGTACCACCCGTAACACGACCGAAGTGACTTTGGCCGGCGAAGGGGCTGAAATCAACCTCTGCGGAATGGCCATTGAGGATAAAAACCAGCATGTGGACAATCATACCAAGATAGACCATGCCGTGTCACGCTGCACCAGCAACGAACTCTTTAAATATGTGCTCGACGACCATGCGGTAGGAGCATTTGCCGGCCTGGTACTGGTACAGCCGCACGCTCAGCATACCGTTTCGCAGCAGACCAACCGTAATCTCTGTGCCACCCGCGAGGCTCGCATGTACACCCAGCCTCAGCTGGAAATCTATGCCGATGACGTGAAGTGCAGCCACGGAGCCACCGTAGGTCAGCTCGATGAAGCCGCTTTGTTCTACATGCAGCAGCGCGGCATCTCGGCCCGCGAAGCCCGGTTGCTGTTGATGTTTGCCTTTGTCAACGAAGTGATTGACACCATCCGCATGGATGCGTTGAAAGAGCGCCTCCATCTCCTGGTGGAAAAACGCTTCCGCGGCGAATTGCATAAATGCAGAACATGCCAGATCTGTAAATAATCCGAGTTGAATTTCAAAACAGAAACTATGTACGATGTATTGAAAATAAGGGAAGATTTTCCCATTCTCTCCCGTGAGGTATATGGTAAGCCGCTGGTCTATTTCGACAACGGTGCCACCACGCAGAAACCTCGTTCGGTGGTCGATGTCATGACGGATGAATACTATTCTGTCAATGCCAATGTGCATCGTGGGGTGCATTTTCTGTCACAGCAAGCCACCGAACTGCACGAAGCCAGCCGCGAGACGGTGCGTCAGTTTATCAATGCCCGCAGTACGAACGAGATTGTTTTTACACGAGGCACTACTGAGAGCATCAATCTCCTGGCCTCCAGCTTCAGCGAGGCCTGTCTCAGCGAAGGCGATGAAGTGATGGTCACCGTGATGGAACATCACAGTAACATCGTGCCTTGGCAGTTGCAGGCCATGCGGAAAGGCATCGTGCTGAAGGTCATTCCCATGAACGACCGCGGCGAACTCTTGCTCGATGAGTATGAACGCCTCTTTTCTGAGCGTACTAAACTGGTCTGTGTGGCTCATGTCAGCAACGTATTGGGTACGGTCAATCCGGTCAGGGAAATGATTGCTACGGCTCATGCCCATGGAGTGCCTGTGCTGGTCGATGGTGCTCAGTCCATTCCTCACATGGCAGTGGATGTACAGGACCTCGATGCCGACTTCTATGTATTCTCCGGTCACAAGGTCTATGGTCCTACCGGTGTAGGCGTGCTGTATGGCAAAGAAGACTGGCTGGATAAACTGCCTCCTTATCAGGGCGGTGGAGAGATGATTCAGCATGTTTCCTTTGAGCGCACTACGTTCAATGAACTGCCGTTTAAGTTTGAAGCCGGAACGCCCGACTATATCGGTACCACCGGATTGGCTAAGGCCTTAGATTATGTATCCGCCTTGGGGATGGAACAGATTGCCGCTTATGAACATGAATTGACACAATATGCCATGCAGCGCCTGAAAGAGATTCCCGGCATGCGGATTTTCGGTGAAGCCGCCGATAAAGGCAGCGTCATTTCCTTCCTGGTAGGGGATATCCATCATTTTGACATGGGCACCCTGCTCGATCGTCTCGGTATTGCCGTACGCACGGGGCATCATTGCGCCCAGCCGCTGATGCAGCGCCTCGGCATTGAAGGCACAGTCCGTGCTTCTTTCGGCTTGTATAATACAAAGGAAGAAATCGATGTCCTGGTAGCCGGCATCAAGCGGGTCAGCCAGATGTTTGGTTGATTGGGCTGACAGATAGTGGTAGCGCGGGCCACCCGGAAATTTTCGGGTGGCCCGCGTTATTTGTGCCTGAAAATCATTGATTTTCAAATCTCACCGGCGGTTTCTTTTCTGGCTTGTCGGGTTTCCTGGGCATGAAGACAGCTACCTATGCCTCGGCCCGTACAGCTCATGCAGCCCGTAGTTCCCTCAACGCCGGCCTTCGGATTGCTTTCCGCAGCGGTGCTGTCATGGGGCTGGTGGTGGTAGGGCTGGGCTTGCTCGATATCTCTTTCTGGTATCTGCTGCTCCATGCCGTGATTCCGGCAGATGCATTGACTCCTACACATAAACTCTGTGTCATCACCACCACCATGCTGACCTTCGGCATGGGAGCCAGTACGCAGGCGCTCTTTGCCCGTGTGGGCGGCGGTATCTATACCAAGGCGGCCGACGTAGGAGCCGACCTGGTGGGTAAAGTAGAAGCCGGCATTCCGGAAGATGATCCGCGTAATCCGGCGACCATTGCTGATAACGTGGGCGATAATGTGGGCGATGTGGCCGGCATGGGGGCCGACCTCTACGAAAGTTATTGTGGTTCTATCCTGGCCACGGCAGCACTGGGCGCTGCTGCCTTTATTCATAGCGGAGACACTGCCATGCAGTTCAAAGCCGTTATCGCGCCGATGCTGATTGCAGCGGTAGGTATTCTGCTGTCTATTATCGGTATTTTCTCTGTCCGTACCAAGGAAGACGCCAAGATGAAAGATTTGCTTAACTCCCTGGCTTTCGGTACCAATCTGAGCTCCGTACTCATTGTGATAGCTACCTTCTTTATTTTGTGGCTGCTTCAGCTCGACAACTGGATGTGGAAATGCCGAGATGTCCGGTTTAGGAGCCGAAGTGCGTAAGCGTACCGATGCCTTGGATTCTTTAGGCAATACCACGGCAGCTACCGGAAAGGGGTTTGCCATCGGGTCGGCCGCACTGACCGGTTTGGCTTTATTGGCTTCCTATGTAGAAGAACTGCGTATTGGTCTGACCCGATTGGGTACTACAGATTTATCCTATGGCGGAAACACCGTTTCGGTACAAGATGCCACCTTCTTTGATTTCATGCATTATTATGATGTCACCCTAATGAACCCCAAGGTGCTTTCCGGAATGTTTGTCGGTTCTATGATGGCCTTTCTTTTCTGCGGACTCACCATGAATGCCGTGGGGCGTGCAGCCGCCCACATGGTCGATGAAGTACGCCGGCAGTTCCGCGAAATCAAAGGCATCCTCACCGGAGAAGCCGAGCCCGATTACGAGCGTTGTGTAGCCATTTCCACTCGGGGAGCCCAGCGGGAGATGGTGGTTCCTTCGCTCATCGCTATCGTAGCCCCGATTCTGACCGGGTTGATATTCGGTGTATCGGGTGTGCTGGGCCTGCTGATAGGCGGTCTGAGCAGCGGTTTCGTGCTGGCCATCTTTATGGCCAATGCCGGCGGCGCCTGGGACAATGCCAAGAAATATGTAGAAGAAGGTCATTTCGGCGGAAAAGGGAGCGAGGTGCACAAAGCCACTGTGGTGGGGGATACCGTAGGCGACCCATTCAAAGATACCTCCGGACCGAGTCTGAACATCCTTATCAAGCTGATGAGTATGGTAGCCATCGTTATGGCCGGACTGACTGTGGCCTGGAGTCTGTTCTGAAATCGAACGAATGCCTGATTACCGGCAGCCAGTTATAAAGAGCAGAACAGAGTGACCAAAAAAGGAACGGTGAAATCTACCACAAAGCCGTGGAAAATGGAAATCAGCGTAAATTCCTCGCCAGCGGTGCGGGTAATGATGGGAAGCGTCGTATCTTCCGTCGTTGCCCCGCCGGCGGCGATTGGAGCCAGGTTGCCAAACCAACGCACCAGAAGCGGTGAAAAAAGCAGGGTAAAAATCTCCCGGCCTATGTTGGCCAGTAAGGCAATGGCACCGAGTTCGGCTCCTTTATATTCAGTAATGAAAATACTTGATAGCGAGTAGTAGCCCAGTCCCGCACCTACCGCCATGCATTCGGCCGGAGTGCGTTCAGGTAGCAACAGCCCTACAACGAAACAGCCAGCCAGGGTACCTAGAATGGTCATGACCGGTAAAAATAGAATGCGTGGATTGAGCGAGCGGAAATTACGCAGGTTTTGCGGATCGTTTCCCACGCTGAGGCCAACACAGAACATCAGGGCACAGAGTGCATAGAAACTCACGTTGTTTTCGCTAAAATCAAAAGGGATGAGTTGTAGAAAACCGCAGAGGGTTCCCAAAATAAAAAAGAGGGTGATAATGATACTTCCTCTCATACTTATTCTTTTTTCTTGTTTTTACAATAGATTAAATACCACAGCAGCCAGGAAGTCAGTACACTGCCCATAATAGCAGCCAGTGAAATCAGGACTGCTTCCACTCCGATGGTATGCAGCCCTTGGGTGATGTCTGGGTTGCTCCCTACATCTATTCCCAGCAGGAATAAAAGCACCCAGATAAGGGTCGTAATGATTTGTTGTATTTTAGGCAGTCTTTTGTGTCGTATCAGATACCCTATCAACATGCCTGTCAGCATGATTCCTATAACAGTAAACATAGATAAGTTGTTGATTTCAATGTGCAAAGATAGTGCATTTCTTTTTTGTGTGCAATATTTCTTTTCTTCTGCCGTAAATTGCGTCAGAAAACGTACCTTTGTTTAAAAAAGCAGGCAAGTATGTTATTACCTTATCTACATAAAGATTTACTGGAAGCCGGTTGCGATGAGGCCGGACGCGGCTGTCTGTCGGGAGCTGTCTATGCAGCCGCAGTGATTTTACCGAAAGATTTCGAGAATGAATGGCTCAATGATTCCAAGCAGCTCAGCGAGAAGCAGCGGTATGCATTGCGTGAGGTGATTGAGCGCGAAGCACTGGCGTGGGCTGTGGGTGTGGTGACTCCGGAAGAAATAGACCGCATCAATATCCTGAATGCTTCGTTCCTGGCCATGCACCGGGCGGTGGATGCCTTGAAAATCCGTCCGCAACATCTGCTTATCGACGGCAACCGGTTCAATCCTTATCCCGATATCCCTCATACCACCGTGGTGAAGGGCGACGGCAAATACCTGTCTATCGCAGCGGCATCGATTCTGGCCAAGACTTACCGGGATGATTATATGAACCGCCTGCATGCAGAATATCCTCAGTACGACTGGAACAAAAACAAGGGATACCCTACCAAGAAGCATCGGGCAGCCATCGCGCAATACGGACCTACCCCTTATCATCGGACGAGTTTTAATCTGTTGGGTGATGGGCAACTGACGCTCAATTTTCAGTAAAAAATGATAAGAAAGCAGGTTAACACGCTTTCTTTTTTGTACCTTTGTCCCAGCAAAAAAATGAGCTAATTATACAATTTCTAAATATTGAAACATTATGAGTAAAAAAGCCCTTTTAATGATTCTTGATGGCTGGGGTGTCGGCGATCAAGGCAAAGATGATGTGATTTTCAATACACCTACTCCTTACTGGGATTCTCTGTTGGCTAACTACCCGCATTCAGAGCTGCAGGCCAGCGGTGAAAACGTAGGTTTGCCCGACGGACAGATGGGTAACTCGGAAGTAGGTCACCTGAATATCGGTGCCGGACGTATCGTTTACCAGGACCTGGTGAAGATTAACCGTGCCTGTGCCGACGGCAGCATCCTGAAGAACCCGGAAATTGTGTCTGCTTTCTCTTATGCCAAGGAAAACGGCAAGAACATCCACTTCATGGGCTTGACTTCCAACGGTGGCGTACACAGTTCATTCGACCATCTGTTCAAACTCTGTGATATCGCTAAAGAATACGGTATCGACAATACTTTCATCCACTGCTTTATGGACGGTCGTGACACAGACCCCAAGAGCGGTAAAGGATTCATCGAACAGCTCACAGCTCACTGTGCTCAGTCAGCAGGCAAGATTGCTTCTATCGTAGGCCGCTTCTATGCCATGGACCGTGACAAACGTTGGGAACGGGTGAAAGAAGCTTATGATTTGCTGGTAAACGGCCAGGGTAAGGTGGCTACTGACATGGTGCAGGCTATGCAGGAATCTTACGATGAAGGCGTGACCGATGAATTTATCAAGCCGATTGTCAACGGCAACTTCGACGGTACCATCAAGGAAGGTGACGTGGTGATCTTCTTCAACTACCGTAACGACCGTGCCAAGGAGCTGACCATCGTATTGACTCAGCAGGATATGCCGGAACAAGGCATGCACACCATCCCGGGCCTGCAATACTACTGCATGACTCCGTATGATGCTTCTTTCCAGGGTGTACACATCCTGTTCGACAAGGAAAACGTACAGAATACTTTGGGCGAATACCTGGCAGCCAACGGCAAGACTCAGCTGCACATTGCTGAAACAGAAAAGTATGCACACGTTACTTTCTTCTTCAACGGCGGCCGCGAAACTCCGTACGATGCTGAAGAACGTATTCTGGTGCCTTCTCCGAAGGTAGCTACTTACGACTTGAAGCCGGAAATGAGCGCTTACGAAGTAAAAGACAAACTGGTGGAAGCCATCGGTACACAGAAATTCGATTTCATCGTAGTGAACTATGCCAACGGTGACATGGTGGGCCACACCGGTATCTACGAAGCCATCGAAAAGGCCGTTGTAGCCATCGACCAGTGCGTGAAAGACACGGTAGAAGCTGCCAAAGCCAACGGATATGAAGTCATCATCATTGCTGACCACGGTAATGCCGACCATGCACTCAACGCCGACGGTACTCCGAACACAGCTCACTCTTTGAATCCGGTACCGTTTGTATACGTTACTGAAAACAAGGATGCTCAGGTAGAAAACGGTGTGTTGGCTGACGTAGCTCCGTCTATCCTGCACATCCTGGGTATGGCTCAGCCTGCAGAAATGACTGGTAAAGATTTGATTAAGTAAGATGATTCAAATAGATGATGTAGTCGTTTCACTAGATGTGCTGCGCGAAAAGTTTCTGTGCGATCTGGGCGCCTGTCAGGGCGAATGTTGCATAGAAGGCGATGCCGGTGCACCGGTGGAACTGGAAGAAGTGGAGAAACTGGAGGAGGTACTGCCCGTAATCTGGGACGACCTGGCGCCCGAAGCCCAGGAAGTCATCAACCGGCAGGGAGTGGTCTATACCGATGAGGAAGGCGATCTGGTGACCTCCATCGTGAACGGCAAGGATTGTGTCTTTACCTGTTACGATGAAAAAGGCAGTTGCTATTGCGCCATCGAGAAGGCCTACCGTGCCGGAAAGGTGGATTTCTACAAGCCGGTGTCCTGTCACCTCTATCCCATCCGGGTAGGCAACTACGGCCCTTATAAGGCAGTGAACTACCATCGTTGGGATGTATGCAAGGCAGCTGTGCTCTTAGGCCAGAAAGAAAACCTGCCCGTATATCAGTTCCTGAAAGAACCGCTGATCCGTAAGTTCGGCCAGGCTTGGTACGACGAACTGGAAATAGCAGTAGAAGAACTGAAAAAACAGAATTACCTCTAAGATTCCCTTCCTTTCCTGAAGAGGATCAGAAAATAAAACCCCGGCCGATAGGATTTTCCTATTTGGCCGGGGTTTCCTCATTGTAAGATGTGAGGGAATAATAAAAATTAAAAACAAATTAAGCGTCTATGTTTGCATAGGTCGCGTTCTTTTCAATGAAGTCACGGCGCAAGCCTACATCCTCGCCCATCAGCATAGAGAATGTGTAGTCAGCTTCCGCTGCATTTTCCAGCTGCACCTGCTTCAGCATACGGTTTTCCGGATTCATGGTTGTTTCCCACAGCTGTTCCGGGTTCATTTCACCCAAACCTTTGTAACGCTGTGTGTGGATGGCACTTTCCGAACCGCCGCCATAGGTATCAATGAAGCGTTGGCGTTGCTGTTCCGTCCAGCAATACTCCTTCACCTTTCCCTTCGTACAGAGGTAGAGCGGGGGAGTAGCGATATACAGATACCCTTCACGGATTACCTGCGGGAAATAGCGGAAGAACAGCGTCATGATCAGCGTGTCGATGTGAGAACCATCGACGTCGGCATCGGTCATGATGATAATCTTCTTATAGCGCAGCTTATCAATATTTGCCTCCTTGCTGTCTTCTGTGTCCACACCGAAGCGGATACCCAGCGCCTGGATGATATTGTTTACCTCATCACTTTCGAATGCCTTGTGCCACATGGCCTTTTCCACATTCAGAATCTTACCGCGCAGCGGCAGGATAGCCTGGAAAGTACGGTTACGGCCCTGCTTGGCTGAACCCCCGGCCGAGTCACCCTCCACCAGGAACAGTTCGCATTCTTCCGGATCCTTGCTGGAGCAGTCGGCCAGTTTGCCCGGCATACCGCCACCCGACATCGGCGATTTGCGTTGCACCGATTCGCGTGCCTTGCGGGCTGCCACACGCGCTGTAGCGGCCAGAATCACCTTTTCTACAATCAGCTTGGCTTCCTTCGGATGCTCTTCCAGGTAATACGTCAGAGCCTCTCCCACAGCCTGGTTCACCGCACCGCTCACTTCGCTGTTGCCCAGCTTCGTTTTCGTCTGTCCTTCAAACTGCGGTTCAGCCACCTTCACCGAAATCACGGCAATCAGCCCCTCGCGGAAGTCTTCTCCCGAGATTTCCACCTTGGCCTTTTCCAACTGTTTGGAGCAAGTCTCCTCGCCATATTTCTTCAGTACACGGGTCAGTGCAGCGCGGAAGCCGCCTTCGTGTGTACCTCCTTCTTTCGTATTGATATTATTTACATACGAGTGCAGGTTCTCCCGGTAGCCCGTATTATACATGATGGCACATTCAATGGGTACCCCTGCCTTTTCCGTATTCAGGTAAATCACGTCATCAAACAGCGGAGTATTGTTGCTGTTCAGGTAGCGTACAAACTCCTTCACGCCTTCTTCCGAGTGGAAAGCCTCCTGTTTCGGAGCCGGATTACCTTCCTCATCCTTGGTGCGCAGATCCGTCAGTGTAATCTGGATTCCCTTATTCAGGTAAGCCAGTTCGCGCAGGCGGCTTTGCAGAGTAGAATATTTATATTCAGTGACCGTAAAAATGCTGCCATCCGGCCAGAACGTCTGTTGGGTACCACGTTCCGTTTCCGGGCAAGTGCCCACTTCCTTCACCGGATAGAGCGGTTTTCCGCACTCATATTCTTGCTGGTAGATTTTTCCGTTGCGGAACACCTGCGTAGTCATGTGTGTAGAAAGCGCATTTACACACGATACACCCACCCCGTGCAGACCTCCGGACACTTTATAAGAGCCTTTGTCGAATTTACCGCCGGCATGGAGCACCGTCATCACCACTTCCAAGGCTGATTTCTGTTCTTTTTCATGGAAATCCACCGGAATACCACGACCGTTATCACGCACCGTGATTGAGTTGTCTTCATTGATGGTTACCTCAATGTGGTCGCAATAGCCCGCCATAGCCTCGTCGATGGAGTTATCCACCACCTCATAGACCAAGTGGTGCAGACCGTTTTCGCTGATGTCCCCGATATACATGGCTGGACGCTTACGAACAGCCTCTAAACCTTCCAGAACCTGGATATTACTGGCTGAGTAATTGTTTTCGCCGTTTATCTTTTCTTCTTCCGTCATAATCTAAAATACCTAATTGTAATAACAGAGCAAATTTAGTGAAAAACTTTCAGATAATGCTTTAAAAGTCAGCAGAAAATGAAGCCGTTGGCTGCTTTTCTTGGCAGGCGGGTGAATCAGCCGGGAATAGAGGGAGGTAAAAACAGAAAAAGTCGAACCTTTTGAGTCCGACTTTGGTCTGTATGCGATAATATTACTTATGCAAGCTTGTTGATGTGAGCAGCCAACTTAGATTTCAAGTTGTTTGCCTTGTTCTTATGGATTACGTTAGTTTTAGCCAACTTGTCCAACATCTTTGATACACCCGGAAGCATAGCAGCTGCTTCATCCTTTTGGGTTGTAGCGCGAAGCTTACGAACAGCATTTCTCATGGTCTTACCATAATATCTGTTGTGAAGTCTTCTTGTTTCTTCTTGTCTGATTCTTTTCAGTGATGATTTATGATTTGCCATCTCGACTAATCTTTTATTAATTCGTATATCTTTTTAATTGTAGCCCGTGGGGGAATCGAACCCCCCTTTCAAGAATGAAAATCTTGCGTCCTAACCGATAGACGAACGGGCCATCCTTTGTTGAGCGTCTCCGCTCCGGCAAGCGTTTTGTTTTCTCGTTTGCGGTTGCAAAGGTAGGAACAATTTCTGAATCACCAAAGCATTTCTAAAAAAAATGCGCGTTTTTTTGAACTTTTTTCTTTCATTCACCGTAACCGATTGAAAATCAGTATAGATATTTCAGTCCAGATTTCAGCCTCTTTTTCCAACTTTTTATTCCTATGGGCGGACTATACCTTATTTATTTTAAAAAGGAGTCCTCTATCCCGATTATTTTTTCAGTCCGTTTCTGTCGGTAGTAGGCAGTTTTTTTGTAGTTTTGTTGCTCAAATCATTTTAAAAAAGACAGAATCTATGTTGCAGACCACCGCCGGCATTGTGCTTCGCACCCTGAAATACAAAGATTCGGCCCTGCTTGCCGACATCTATACAGAAGCCTTGGGTAGGGCGTCCTTTATCATCAAGATACCGCGCAACCGGAAATTCGGTATCCGGGCCTCTCTGTTCCAGCCCCTTTCGCTGGTAGAGTTGGTTTTTGAAGTGCGCTCCCATCAGCCTCTCCACACCGTGTCCGAGGCCAAGCTGCTTCAGCCCTTTGTCAGCATCCCGTTCGATCCCTGCAAATCGGCCATCGCCCTTTTTCTGAGTGAATTCCTCTACCGGGCCATTCACGAAGAGTTGGAGAATCCCGCCCTCTTTTCCTACCTGCGTCATTCCATCTGCTGGCTGGATGCCTGTCAGCAGGGCTATGCCAATTTCCACCTGGTCTTTCTGATGCGTTTGTCGCGATTTCTGGGACTTTACCCCAATTTGGAGGAATATACCGCCGGTGCCTGTTTCGACCTTCTGAACGCCTGTTTTACGCCTTTGCCGCCGCAACAGCACCGCTTCTACATCGATGCGGACGAATCCTCGCGCTTGGTCACCCTGATGCGGATGAATTACGACACCATGCACCTCTTTGCCATGAACCGTCAGGAGCGGGCGCGCTGCCTCACCGTGCTCAATGACTATTATCGTCTTCATCTGCCCAACTTTCCGGTGCTGAAATCGCTGGAGGTGTTGAGGGAGCTTTTCGACTGACCGGCTTCTTACCGGATGTAGGTGAATTGTGGGAGTATTGCTCCAGGTGTCAATTCGTCCTTTTTGAGCGGGCAGTTTGTTTGAGTAATGATTCATCGAGGTTTCACCCTTCACCTTTCATGCACTGATAATCAGTGGTTAAGGGGTGAAGGATAGTTTTTACCATCCCTAGGTTGCAGAATCTGAGCCTGCATGTTTTGATACTATTTCCTGGAGAGTAATCCATTACTTCCTGGGGATTAGTGCACTACTTCCTGGAGAGTAATTCACTACTTCCTGAGGATTAGTGCACTAATCCTTGAAGAATTAGTGGGCTAAAGTTCAGCCAGAATTTCGTAAAGTAGTCTTCTGTTTTCGCCAGCTGTCATCCGCCGCATCCGTCCTCGTGTCTTACTCATTGCCCCGGTGTGGTGAAAGGTTTCACCCTTCACCATAATGTGACTGATTATCAGCCGGTGAAAGGTGAAAGGTGAAACATAAAAATGCCTCTACATTCCCGCCGGAAGTAGAGTTTGTTTGTTTGATAAGATAAGGCTCGGATAGCAGCTGGGGCGGAGACCTTTCATAAGGTAGCTCCGTCCAGCAGTTGCAGGTAGAGGCGGATGGCCTCTTCTATTTCTTTTACAAAGATAAATTCGTCGGCTGTGTGTGAACGGCTGCTTTTGCCGGGTCCCATTTTCAGGGAGGGGAAGGGCATCAGTGCCTGGTCAGACAGGGTGGGGGAGCCGAAGGGCTGACGGCCCATGGCTACGGCACGACGCACCAGCGGGTGTTCGGGCGATACATGCGAAGAACCCAGCCGGAAAGAACGGGCTTCGGCCCGGCATTGGATGTGCTGCTTGATTTCGTCAAACAGTTCCTGGTTGGTGTAGCACTCGTTGCTGCGGATGTCTACCGTAAAGGTGCAGCGATCGGGGATGACATTGTGCTGGGTGCCTGCCTGAAGCACGGTAACACTCATCTTGACGGGTCCCAGCAGGGGGGATTCTTTCTCGAAACGGTAATCGCGGAACCAGGCTATGTCTTGCAGCACCTTATAAATGGCATTGTCTCCTTCTTCGCGGGCGGCATGGCCGGAACGTCCGGTGGCCGTGACATCCAGTACCATCAATCCCTTTTCGGCAATGGCAGGCTGCATCTCGGTGGGCTCGCCTACTATGGCAAACTGGATGGGAGGCAGCTCGGGCAGTACGCACTCTATGCCGCCTTGTCCGGATATTTCTTCTTCACAGGAGGCCAGGAAGATGAGATTGTAGCTCTGACGGGTCTGGCAGAGCTGCAGAAAGACTTGCAGCAGGCTCACTACACTGGCTCCGGCATCGTTGCTGCCCAGACCATACAGTTTTCCGTTGCTTTCCAGGCTGGGCAGGAACGGACGTTTGCGCCATCCGTTGACCGGCTTTACGGTGTCAATATGTGAATTCAGCAGCAGCGTAGGCTTGCGCAGGTCGAACATGGGGCTCAGGCACCACACATTGTTGCCTTTGCGGCCGGTGTTCATGCCTTGCATCTCGATGTATTGCTGCAGGTAGTCGGCTGCTTTTTCTTCTTCCCGGCTCAGGGAAGGAATGGTAATCAGGGCTTGCAGCAAACTCACGGCCTCGTGAGTCCATGTTGGAATATCGTAGTTCATATCTGGTTCTTTCTTTTGAATGTTAGTATTTGACAAAAGTAAGCATTTTTTTCGAATTATCCTTCCTGACTGATGGCGGTTTTATATTCAGAGGGAGTCATGCCCGTTTTTGTTTCATCGGAATAGGTTTGTTTAATCTTTGCACAAAAAGAACTCCTTTGTGCCAAAATGCCTATTTGAACAGGTGAAAGGGGTGATAATTTGTCTAAATAGGGGCGACAATCTGTATTTTGGGGGATTTTCTGCCTTCAAAGGGTAATAGTTTCAACTGAAACCATTACCTTTGCATTGTATTAACCAAATTCATGATCGACATGGCTTATCATCATTTGTCTGTGCTGGTGCAACGCCAGGCAGAGAAGTATGGAGAGAAAGTAGCCCTTAAGTACAGGGACTATGAAAAGAAACAATGGATTCCTGTAACGTGGAATGAGTTTTCGCATAAGGTCCGTCTGGTGGCCAATGCGCTTTTGGAATCAGGTGTGAAGGTCCAGGAGAATATCGGGGTCTTCTCGCAAAATAAACCCGAATGTTTTTATGTGAATTTCGGTGCTTATGCCAACCGGGTGGCTACCATACCGCTGTATGCTACCAGCTCTCCGGCGCAGGTACAGTATATCGTCAATGATGCCCAGATCCGTTTTCTGTTTGTGGGCGAGCAGTTTCAGTATGATGCGGCTTTCCGGGTGCTGAGCCATTGTGCTTCTTTGCAGCAGATTGTGATTTTCGACCGCTCTGTGCAGCGTAATCCACGCGATTTGACTTCGGTCTATTTTGATGAGTTCCTGCAGCTGGGCGAGGGCTTCCCTCACCAGGCGGAAGTGGACCGGCGTACGGCGGAAGTGTCGCAAGACGATATTGCTGATATTCTTTATACATCGGGTACTACCGGCGACCCTAAGGGTGTGATGCTGATGCACTACAATTATATGGAGGCTTTCCGTACCCATGAAATCCGGATTCCGACGCTGACCGATCAGGATGTTTCGATGAACTTCCTGCCGATTACGCATGTGTTTGAGCGTGGGTGGAGTTATGTGTGTCTGCAGCGCGGGGCATTGATCTGTATCAATCTGCGTCCGCAAGATATTCAGACTACCATCAAGGAAATCCGTCCTACGGTGATGTGCAGTGTGCCCCGCTTCTGGGAAAAGGTGTACCAGGGTGTGCAGGAGCGCATCAATCAGGAGTCTGGTCTGAAAAAGACGATGATGCTGGATGCCATCAAGGTGGGGAAGGCGCATAACCTGGATTATCTGAGGATGGGCAAGAATCCGCCGCTGATGTTGCATCTGAAATATAAATTCTACGAAAAGACAGTGTATGCGTTGCTGAAAAAGACCATCGGTATAGAAAACGGTACCTTCTTCCCGACTGCCGGAGCGGCGGTCTCGGATGAGGTGTGCGAATTTGTACATTCGGTAGGTATCAATATGGTGGTGGGCTACGGACTGACAGAGAGCACGGCCACTGTGTCTTGTTTCATGCCTACCGGTTATACGGTGGGGTCGGTCGGCAAGGTGATGCCCGGCCTGGAAGTGAAAATTGGAGAGGATAATGAAATCCTGCTGCGGGGCAAGACCATTACACCTGGCTATTATAAGAAAGCGGAAGCTACGGCACAGGCCATTGATCAGGACGGATGGTTCCATACGGGGGATGCCGGCCGTCTGGAGGGGGATGTGATTTATCTGACCGACCGTATCAAGGACTTGTTTAAGACATCCAACGGTAAATACATCTGTCCGCAGGCACTGGAAACGAAGTTTATCATTGACCGTTACATTGATCAGGTGGCCATCATTGCGGATCAGCGTAAGTTTGTGTCGGCACTGATTGTGCCGGTGTATGGAGCAGTAAAGGAGTATGCTCAGGAAAAGGGCATAGCCTATACTTCGATGGAAGAACTGCTGAAGCAGGAGAAAATCCAGGCTCTGTTCCGGGCACGCATCGATACGCTGCAGCAGCAGTTTGCTCACTATGAACAGGTGAAGCGCTTTACGCTGCTTCCTGAACCGTTCAGCATGGAGCGGGGCGAGCTGACCAATACCTTGAAATTGAAACGTCCGGTGGTGGCGAAGAATTACAAGGAACTGATCGATAAGATGTACCAAGATTGACCGTAGGGTTCGTTATAAAAACAGCAGGGCGTGTATCGGATGGTACACGCCCTGCTGTTTTTGTTCTGTTTTTTATGGAGAGGAATCGGACCGGTTATTCTTCGGTACCTGCAAATTCCATGAGATAAGCTTTGACAAATTCGTCAATCTTGCCGTCCATCACTCCGTTCACATCGCTGGTCTGGTAGTTGGTGCGGTGGTCTTTCACGCGGCGGTCATCGAATACATAGCTTCGGATCTGTGAACCCCACTCGATTTTCTTCTTGCCGGCTTCTACCTTGGCCTGTTCTGCCATACGGTGTTTCATCTCCTTGTCATACAGCATAGAACGCAACAGGCGGAGGGCATTTTCACGGTTCTTTGGCTGGTCGCGTGTCTCGGTGTTTTCAATCAGGATTTCTTCTTCTTCCCCGGTATAAGGGTCTTTATACTGATAGCGCAGACGAACCCCTGATTCTACCTTGTTGACGTTCTGGCCACCGGCACCCCCGCTTCGGAAGGTATCCCATGACATACGGGCCGGTTCGATGTTGACCTCAATGGTATCGTCGACCAGCGGAGTGACGAAGACCGAAGCAAAGGAGGTCATACGTTTGCCCTGGGCATTATAGGGCGATACACGCACCAGACGGTGCACACCGTTTTCTCCCTTCAGATAACCATAGGCATAATCTCCCGAAATTTCAATGGTACAGGTCTTGATACCGGCTTCATCGCCTTCCTGCAGGTTGGCAATGGTGGCTTTGTAGCCATGCGTTTCTGCATAGCGCAGGTACATACGCATCAGCATGCTGGCCCAGTCCTGGCTCTCGGTACCACCGGCACCTGAATTGATTTTCAGGACACAGTCCATCTGGTCGGCTTCCTCGCGAAGCATGTTCTTCAGCTCCAGGGCTTCTACAGCTTCGGAGGCTTTGGCAAATGCTTCATCCACTTCTTCTTCTGTCACGAGTTCATCCTTGTAGAAGTCGAACGCCAATTGCAACTCATCGGCCAATGTCTTCACCTCGTTGTAGCCGTTAATCCACTGCTGCAGCGCTTTCACTTTTTTCATCTGCGCTTCGGCAGCCTTCTGGTCGTCCCAGAAACCGGGAGCCTGCGTACGGAGCTGCTCCTCTTCTACCTGAATCTTCTTGCCTTCAATGTCCAGGTAGCGGTTCAAGGCTTCGGTACGCTCCTTGATATCCTTCAGTTGTTCTATGGTAATCATTTGTCTATTTTTGGATTAATTTAAAAATCTTACTATCTGCGTGCAAAGGTATGAAAAAAACGCATACATTTGTACTGATAATAACCAATAAGTAAAGCTTATGAATCATCTATTGAAACGAATGGGCGGTTTGCTGCTTTTGGCAACCATGCTCAGCCTGAGTAGCTGCGGCTCTGAGTACAGCTACGAAACGGTTCCCAATGACCCGTTGAATGCACGGATTTATACGTTGGATAATGGACTGAAGGTGTATATGACGGTCAATAAGGACCAACCGCGTATACAGACTTATATCGCGGTGCGGGTAGGCGGAAAAAACGACCCGGCGGAAACAACCGGTCTGGCGCATTATTTCGAACACTTGATGTTTAAGGGAACGAATCACTTCGGTACGCAGAATTATGAAGTGGAAAAACCGTTGCTGGATCAGATTGAACAGACGTTTGAGGTGTACCGGAAGACTACGGACAGCCTGGAACGGGTGAAGCTGTATGCGCAGATAGACAGTTTGAGCTATGAGGCTTCCAAATATGCGATTCCTAATGAGTATGATAAACTGATGGCGGCCATCGGTGCCAGTGGAACGAATGCCTATACGGCTTTTGATATGACCTGTTATGTGGAGGATATTCCGAGCAATGAGGTGGAAAACTGGGCGAAGATTCAGGCGGACCGCTTTAAGAACTGTGTGATCCGCGGTTTCCATACCGAGCTGGAAACGGTGTATGAAGAAAAGAACATGTCACTGACGAAGGATAACCGCAAGGTGTATGAAAATATGCTGGCAGCGCTCTTCCCGCATCATCCGTATGGCTCTCAGACGGTACTGGGTACGCAGGAGCATCTGAAGAATCCTTCGATTACCAATATCAAGAATTACTATAAGCAGTGGTATGTGCCCAATAATATGGCGGTGTGTCTGAGCGGGGATTTTGATCCGGACCAGATGATTGCTACCATTGATAAATATTTTGGGGATATGAAGCCGAATCCGAACCTGCCGAAACTGGACTTGCCGAAGGAAGCGGAGATTACGCAGCCCATTGTGCGTGAAGTGTACGGCCTGGATGCGGAAAATGTGGCGCTGGCCTGGCGTTTTCCGGGAGTCTCACACCGGGATATTGAGGTGTTGCAGGTGGTATCGCAAATCCTGTATAACGGTCAGGCAGGCTTGATTGACCTGGATTTGAACCAGCAGCAGAAGGTGCTGGTGGGCTATTGTTACCCCATGCCGATGAGCGACTACAGTGTGTTTACCATGCAGGGACGCCCCAAACAGGGACAGACTCTGGAAGAGGTGAAGGATTTGCTTCTGGCTGAGCTGGATAAGCTGCGCAAAGGGGATTTTGACGAGAAAATCCTGCAGGCGAACCTCAATAATTTCAAGTTGAGCCTGATGCAAGCGCAGGAAAGCAATGACGGCCGGGCTGACTGGTTTGTACAGTCGTTTATCAACGGCAGCAACTGGGCAGATGAGGTGACGTTGCTGGATCGCTTGTCCAAGTTGACGAAGAAGGATATCGTGGATTTTGCCAACCGCTACCTGAAGGACAGCAACTATGCCGTGATTTACAAACGTCAGGGAAAAGACCCTAATGAAAAGAAAATTTCCAAACCGGCCATTACGCCGATTGTCATGAACCGTGATACAGCCAGTGCTTTCCTGAAAGAGATTCAGGCCAGCTCGGTAAAACCCATCGAACCGGTGTTCCTGGATTTCTCAAAGGATTTGACGCAGCTGAAGGCTAAATCGGATATTCCGGTCATCTACAAACAGAATACCAGCAATGACTTGTTCAGCCTGATGTATCTGTTTGATATGGGTACGGACCACGACAAGGCTTTGGGAATGGCTGCCAATTATCTGGAATACTTGGGTACATCGGATATGACTCCCGAACAGGTGAAGAGTGAGTTTTACCGTTTGGCCTGCTCGTTCTCGGTAGCACCCGGTAAGGACCAGACTTATATTACACTGAGTGGACTGAACGAAAATATGCCGCAGGCTGTGGCTTTGCTCGAAAAACTGCTGGCGGATGCTCAGGTGAATCCGGCGGCTTATACCAATATGGTAGGGGATGAGCTGAAAGCGCGCCAGGACAGCAAACTGAATCAGATGCAGAACTTTTTCCGCCTGAGGGTGTATATGCAGTACGGACCGGATAACTGGGCACGGAATATCTTGAGTGAGAAGGAACTGAAGGGTATGAATCCGCAGGAACTGGTGGACCGTATCCATGCACTCAACGGCTTTAAGCATAGGGTGACTTATTATGGTCCCAGCAGCCAGGAACAGTTGCTGGCTGTGATCAACCAGGAACACCGCGTGCCTGAAACGCTGAATGAAATCCCTGCCGGCAAGCACTTTGAACAGCAGCTTACTCCGGAAACTCAGATTTTCATCGCTCCGTATGAGGCTAAGCAGGTTTATATGTCGCAATATTCCAATAAGGGAGAAAAATATGACCCGGCTATTGAGTCTGTCCGTACGCTTTATAACGAGTATTTCGGTGGAGCCATGAATTCCATTGTATTCCAGGAAATGCGTGAAAGCCGCAGTCTGGCTTATTCGGCCGGTGCCAGCTTTAACCGTCCTAACCGGTTGTCCGATCCCTATGTCATGGGTACTGTCATCGCTACGCAGAACGATAAACTGATGGATGCCATCAAGGCCTTTGATGAAATCATCAACCGCATGCCGGAGTCGGAACATGCCTTCCGTCTGGCGAAGGAAAGTCTCCTGACGCGTCTGCGTACCGAACGGATCATCAAAGATGAGGTGATCTGGGCATACATCCAGGCACAGCGTTTGGGCGAAAATACTGATAGCCGCATCCGCCTCTATCAAGGATTGCAGGAGGCTACCCTGAAGGATGTGGTGGATTTCCAACAGCAATGGATCCAGGGACGTACTTATAAGTATTGTATCCTGGGTGACAAGAAGGAATTGGACATGAATGCTTTAAAGAAAATGGGTAAAGTGGTGGACTTGACCACGGAAGATATCTTCGGATATTAATCTGCCTGTTTTAGAATCGCGGATAACACGCGGAGGGTGCCGGATACTTATTTTCCTGACCGGAAAAAAGAGAGGCACACTCCGCGTGTTCTGTTTTTAAAAAGGAGCTGATGTTTTTTTCGTTATTATTTTTTTAAAATTCATCGTTTCCTTATCAATTTAATAACTATCTTTGTCCGCTGAATTGGTGTCTGTTGTTTTGGTCAAGGCAACGGATGAAAAGGGAATCGGGTGCAAATCCCGAACAGTCCCGCTGCTGTGAAGCTCCATTCAACTCTCCGGAGATTACCTCTTTGCCACTGAAAGGCCTCGCCTTTCGGGAAGGTTCCGGAAAGGGAGTCAGTCAGAAGACCTGCCAATGTTCAGAAGTCAACACTCCTCCGGGGTTAGGGGAATTGACACATGGAAAGTAATATCAACAATTAATATGAATAGACTAATCAGTATAGTCTGTTTGCTGGGAGGGTTGCACGGACTGTTGTCCGGTGACTTAATGGCACAAAGTAAACTCGACTCGCTGCAACTGCTGGAAGAAGTGGTGGTGACTGGACAGCGGGTGCAGAAGGAAGTGATTCCTGTGCAGCAGTTGAACGGTACGCAGCTGCAGCGCCTGAGCGCGCATAATGTGGCTGATGCTCTGCGTTATTTTTCGGGCATTCAGATTAAAGACTATGGAGGCGTGGGGGGCCTGAAGACGGTCAATATCCGCAGTATGGGTACGAATCATGTAGGGGTATTTTACGACGGCGTTGAGCTGGGGAACGCCCAGAACGGTACGGTGGATCTGGGACGTTTTTCGCTGGACAATATGGAGTCGGTGACTCTGTATAACGGACAGAAAAGTGCCATCTTTCAGCCTGCCAAGGATTTCGGTTCTGCAGGTTCTATCTATCTGCAATCGCGTACACCGCATTTCAATGAAGGCGAAGAAAGACGGCTGAAGGCTACGTTTAAGACTGGTTCGTTCGGGACGGTGAATCCGGCTATGCTGTGGGAGGAGAAACTGACCGACCGGGTGAATGCGTCGTTGAGTGCTGAATATCTGTATACAACCGGACGCTACCATTTTACTTATCGGGTGCAGGATGGCTATGATACGACGGCGGTGCGTAAGAACGGGGATGTTCAGGCCTTTCGTGCCGAAGGAGGACTGTATGGCCGTCTGCCGGATGGCTACTGGAAGGCGAAAGGGTATGTTTACCGTTCGGAGCGTGGGTATCCGGGCGCCATTGTGCGCAATAAGTTCAGTCATGAGGACCGGCAGTGGGATACGAATGTTTTTGCACAGGGGTCGCTGAAGAAGGATGTTTCGGAACGCTACAGTCTGTTGCTCAATGCCAAGTATGCGTATGACTACCTGCATTATCTGGCCGACCCGCGCAAGGATGAGTCGCTGATGTATGTGGATAACCGCTTTCATCAGCATGAGGTCTATGCGTCGATGGCTCATCGCTATACGTTGTTGCCGGTTTGGGATGTGAGTTTCTCGGCAGATTATCAGTTCAACGGTCTGAATGCCACTCTGCGTGACTTTCTCTATCCGCGCAGGCATACGGCGATGGCTGCCTGGGCTACGGCGGTGCACCTGGATCATTTCAGGCTGCAGGCCAGCGTGTTGGGGACTTGGGTCACTGACCGGGTGACGGAGGGGAATCAGGCGGCACGGCACCGCTCGGAATGGACGCCGGCCGTGTTTCTTTCTTATCAGCCCTGGACTGAGGAAAATCTGGCTTTCCGGGCTTTCTACAAGCGTATCTTCCGCATGCCTACCTTGAATGACTTGTATTACACGATGATTGGCAATGTGAAGCTCGATCCGGAATATACGAATCAGTATAATGTGGGGGTGACGTATTCTCGGAGTTTCCGTCATACCTGGCTCCGCTATCTGGAGGCACAGGTGGATGTTTATTACAATACGGTGGAAAACAAGATTGTAGCTACACCGACTTCGAACTTTTTCCGCTGGACGATGGTCAACCTGGGCGAGGTGGAAATCCGAGGGGTGGATGTGGCTTTGCAGAGCCGCTGGCAGCCTGCCAGGGATTGGCAGATGCAGGTGCGCCTGAATTATACTTATCAGAAAGCGCAGGATTTTACCGATGCGGACGATCCGTATTATGGAGGACAGATCCCGTATATACCCTGGCATAGCGGCTCGGCTGCCTGGGGCATCAGTTACCGCTCCTGGGAAGCTAATTACAGTTTTATTTATACCGGGGAACGTTATTCTTCGCAGGCGAATATCCCGGTCAATTATCAGCAACCTTGGTATACCAGTGATTTGTCGCTCTCTAAGAGCCAGCGGGTAGGACCAGGCGATTTGAAGTTGACGCTGGAGGTAAACAATCTGCTGAATCAGCAGTATGAGGTGGTGGCTTGCTATCCTATGCCAGGCATCCATTTTAAGGCGATTGTACAGTATGAGTTTTAACAGGAAGAAAAGTTATGAACCAAGTTATCAACAGGGAGGGGAATGTGTTTATGAAGTATGGTTGGCATAAAACCAGAAGAAGCAAGCGGTGGCTGGCGGCTCTGCTCTTGGGCTGTCTGCTGGCAGGCTGTCGTCAGGACTTGCCGGTATTGACTTCGGAAGGTGAGACAGTGGCACCGCCTGCCTCGGGAGGTCAGTATAAGGGGCTGTTTCTGCTGAATGAAGGAAACATGGGCAGTAATAAGGCATCGCTGGATTATTATGAGTATGCCACGGGCAGGTATCTGCGTAATTTTTATCCCGAACGGAATCCGGAGGTGGTGAAGGAACTGGGAGATGTGGGCAATGACCTGGAGGTGTATGGCGACCGTCTTTTTGCGGTCATCAACTGCTCCAATTATGTGGAGGTGATGAATGTGTATACGGGCCGGCACCTGGGAAGTGTTCAGGTACAGAACTGTCGGCACATTACTTTTCATGGGGACAAGGCGTATGTCAGTTCGTATGCCGGTCCGGTGCAGATGGATCCGAATGCCCGTCCCGGGAAAATAGTGGAAATCAATTTGAAGTCGCTGGCGGTGGAACGCGAAGTGGTAGTGGGGTATCAGCCGGAGGAGATGGTCATTACAGACGGAAAGTTGTATGTGGCCAATTCGGGCGGCTACCGGGCTCCGAATTATGACCGCACGGTGTCGGTGGTTGATCTGGCCAGTTTTAAGGTGGTGCATACTCTGGATGTGGCGCTGAATCCGGGAGGCATGGTCTTGGACCGCTACGGACGGATTTATGTCAGTGCCCAGGGCGACCGGAAGCAGGTGGAGCCGGATATTTATGTGGTGGATACGCGTACTCAGCAGGTGACTGGAAAACTGGGTAGTGCGGCTCATGAAATGTGTCTGTGCGGTGACTCGCTGTATGTGCTGGATGCGGGTTATCAGGAAAACGGAGAACGTCGTTCGCCGAATTACCGGATTTATGATGTGAAGCGCCAGCAGTGGGTATCGCAGAATTTTATAGCGGATGGAACGGAACAGTCCCTGAAAACGCCGTATGGACTGGCGGTGAATCCGGATACTCGGGAGATTTTTCTGACGGATGCCACGAATTATGTCACACCGGGGTATCTGTATTGCTTTACGAAGGAGGGACGACTGAAATGGAAAGTGGTGACGGGGGATATTCCGGCGCACATGGCATTTTCTACACGTCCTTTTTATCCGAATGAGGGGATGCCGCCTGTCGAACCGGATCGACCGGAGGTGGAAGGACCGTCTCCTTATATTACCAGGGTACTGGAATATCGGCCGGCACCGGGACAGTTTGTCAATGAGATGCCTGTGTATAAGCCGGGAGATACGGAAGAAACAATGAAACAGAAGGTGCTGGAGTACATCGGCAACGGCCGTACCAGTCCGGTGACTTTAGGCGGTTATGGCGGTTATGTGACGGTGGGCTTTGATCATACCATCGAGAATAAGAAAGGATTGCGCGATTTCCGGGTATTGGGCAATGCAACCGATGCAGCAGCCCGCCCGTTTGCGGTGAAACCTGCCGGGGGAGGATGTGAACCGGGTATTATCCAGGTGGCGTATGACAAGAATCAGAACGGTATGCCCGATGCGGACGAATGGTATGAGATAGCGGGCAGCGGTCATGTGGCCCCTGAAAAGGAACCCTGGTATGAACTGGCCAGACAGGCTGGCAATGAGGTGAATCTGTATAGAAATTACCGGATTACTTATGAACGTCCGGCGAAGGAGCCGGCTACGGAAGCGGAGAAAAAACAATATATCCGGTGGACGGACAATCAGGGCAAGGAGGGGTATCGTACCATGAATCCGTTTCACTCGCAACCGTATTTCCCGCAGTGGATCGATGAGGCTGAACTGACGTTTACCGGTACTTGTCTGCCGCAGAATGGCATTAATGAAGGGAAAGATGGCCAGGAGTATTTTGTACTCTACCGCTATCAGTATGGTTATGCCGATAATGCCTTGAATGAGGATGAGGCGGCTGTGATTGATATTGATTGGGCCGTGGATGCCGACGGAAAGCCCGTTCATCTGCCGGGCGTGGATTTTATCCGCATCTATACTGGGGTCAACCAGGAGAACGGTTGGATCGGGGAGTGTTCTACCGAGGTCTGCGGCATAGAGGACTTGCATGTATTGAAGTAAATGGAAAATATATATTAACTAATTGGACTATACACATGAAAAGAAATTGTTTTTGGTTAGGCCTGGCTCTGTGCGCTGGCTTTGTACTGACTTCTTGTAGCGATGACGATGAAAATGAATTAGGTGGAGGTGCTGTTGTGGAGATGCCGGATGACCAGCCGGCTGCCAAGGTGATACCGGAAGGTTTTTATATGCTGAACGAAGGCTGGTTCGGGCATGACGATGGTTCGGTAAATTATTTTTCGAATACATCGGCGGACATCAAGTATCATTTATTTAAGGAGGCAAATCCGGAAGATAAATTGGGAAATACGACTTGCCATGCTGCCATGTGGGGAAATCATATCTTTCTGGTTTCTAAGCAGGGCAACCGCCTGGTGGTGACCGACAAGCAGTTCAAGAAGCAGGCTGTCATAGCTGAAATCGGTGGTGACGGACGTATGTTTCTGGGTATTGATGATAAGAAGGCGTATATCAGTACCACAAATGGTATCGCGAAGTTGGATCTCGAAGGATGGAAGTTGGCAGGCGCTGTGGCCGGTATATCGGGCGAAGTGGGCAATATGTGCCTGGCTGAAGGCAAGGTGTTTGCCGTGTCAGCCGATAAACTGTATATCCTGGATGCCTTGACAGACCAGGTGCTGAAAACGGTGGATGGCACGTTCTCTACTGTGATACTCGGTCAGGATGGTACGGTATGGGTGGCTACGGCTACCGGTCTGCAGAAGTATGATGCGGATGATCTGGAAGCAGAGGATGCTGAGATTCCTTTCCCGTCCGGCATGGAACTGTATGACAGCTGGACTGCCTGGAATCCTAACTCTCTGTGTACTTCTTTGCAGAAGAACGTGTTGTACTGGATAACTGGAGAGAAAAGCCTCTGGGCTGTTACGCTGAGACAGGTGGTGAAGTATGATGTAGAGCGCCATGAATTTAAGACTTTCGAAGCTATAGGAAAGAGCGAAAATGATGTACAGCTGTCTTATTACGGTGCTGGCATCCGAGTCAATCCGATGACGGGCGAATTGGTGACCATGGCTACTCAGGATGGCTGGGGAGATAACTATAAGCATAACTGGGTGTTTAAGCTGGATGCTAACGGAAAGAATTTGCTGACGTATAAAGTGCTGGGGGCTCCATCCAATCCGCAGGAGGGGTATTTCTGGTACCATACATTGCCGTTCTTTGAAGATGCTAACCAACCGCAGATTTTGTTGAATCAGGTGAAGGTGAAAGCCGGTGAGACGACCGAGATTGATCTGGATGAAAAGGTGGTGGATTACGACAATATCTTTGCTTCCATGATGGTTGAACTGACTCCGGCAGAGGGGAACCTGGCAGAAGTGACCTTGGATGGAGATGATTTAAAGGTGAAGGCGGGTGCCCAGGCCGGAGTGACGGCTTGCAAGCTGGCCGTCATTTCCAATGGTGTGCGTGTGGAAAAGAATATCCAGATTGTAGTGGAATAATACGACCTCTCCTTGTACTGGTTGGGATATAAAGTAAAGGGATGTTTTCGGCAGGAAACATCCCTTTATCTTTTATTCACTAAAATTTATCTGAATCTTTTGGATACTTGCTTTATTTCCCTTTACTTTGTTTATCGTTGAACTTTAAACTAATGAACCGTCATGAGAAAGAATGAAAGAAAAGAGATGCATCATCGCAAAGAGGAACAGCAAGCCAAGAATGTGTTGAAAATCATGGGTGTTGTAGCACTCATTTTGGTCTTCTTGATGTTTGTGGTCTACTCTTATTGGATTTAATGAAAAGAGAGACATGTCGCTGGAGATAGAACGGAAATTCCGGGTAATAAACTCAGAATATCAGAATAAGGCTTTTGCGCACAGCCGGGTGGTGCAGGGGTATATCTGCAGTGCACGCGGACGTACGGTGCGTGTGCGCATCTGTGATGGCAAGGGATATCTTACCATTAAGGGGGCTTCGAATGTTTCGGGAACCAGCCGTTATGAATGGGAGAAGGAAATAGCACTTGCTGAAGCCGAGGAACTGATGAAACTATGCGAGCCGGGCGTGATTGATAAAGTCCGCTATTGGGTGCAGCAGGGGAAACATGTGTTCGAAGTGGATGAATTTCATGGAGAAAATGAAGGACTGGTGGTGGCCGAGGTGGAACTGGCTTCCGAAGAGGAAGTTTTTGAACGGCCTGGATTTTTGGGCGATGAGGTGACGGGGGATGTCCGTTACTATAATTCGCAGCTGATGAAGCATCCGTTTACCACTTGGTAGGGGTCTGCTGCCCGGAGGCTTGTTTTTCTGTGATATCCCGGCAGGTATTGATTAATCTGACAGAAGGGGGAGACTATGGAACGACTTTATGATTATCTGCCTCGTGAACTGGTGACCTTTTTATTGGTTACCTTATTCTCATTGCTGATCGGGCTTTCGCAGCGGCGCATCAGTTTGAAGCGTGAAGGAGAAACCACTTTATTTGGTACGGACCGTACTTTCACGTTTATCGGCATTTTGGGTTATCTGCTTTATATCCTGGAACCGGTGCATTATACACTGTTCATGGGAGGAGGAGCTCTGCTGGGGGTATTGCTGGCATTAAACTATTATGTAAAGCAGTCGCAATATCATGTCTTTGGAGTGACTACCATCATCATTGCCCTGATTACTTATTGTATTGCCCCGATTGTGGCTACGCAGCCTTCCTGGTTTTATGTGATGGTTATTGTCACCGTTCTGCTTTTTACGGAACTGAAACATACCTTTACGGAACTGGTACAGCGCATGCAGAACGATGAGATGATTACTTTGGCTAAGTTCTTAGCCATCAGTGGCATTATTCTGCCTATTTTACCAGACCAGGTGCTGATTCCGGGCATTAACTTGACTCCTTACAGCATTTGGCTGGCTACGGTAGTGGTATCGGGTATTTCTTATCTTTCTTATTTGCTGAAACGGTATGTGTTCCGGGAATCGGGGGTGCTGGTATCGGGGATTATCGGTGGATTGTACAGCAGTACGGCCACGATTTCGGTATTAGCCCGGAAAAGCCGGGGGGCGGCGCCAGAAGAAGCACCGGAATATGTTTCTGCCATGCTGTTGGCATTGAGTATGATGTTTCTGCGTTTCTTGATTTTGATTGCTATTTTCAGTCAGGAAACGGCGGATATGATTTATCCTTACCTGTTGACGATGTCGGGGGTAGCGGGGGGGATAGCCTGGTTCTTTCATACGCGCCGGCAGCCGGCAGCCGGTCATGGAAAGGCGGCCGAAGAGGAAGACAGCAGCAATCCGCTGGAATTTAAGGTAGCTCTTATTTTTGCCGCTCTCTTTGTGGTTTTTACGGTTTTGACGCACTATACGTTGCAATACGCAGGCACGGACGGTCTGAATCTGCTTTCGCTGGTGTCGGGGGTCAGTGATATTACTCCTTTTATTTTGAACCTGGTGCAGGGCACGGGACATGTATCGGTGTGGGTCATAACTGCCTGTAGTATGCAGGCTATGGTGAGCAATATGATGGTAAACATGGGGTATGCCTGGTTCTTTGGCGGAAAAGGCAGTGTCTTGCGTCCTTGGATTCTGAAAGGGTTCGGAGTTGTGATTGCGGTCAACGGATTGCTGTTGCTGGTGTTTTATCTGTTGTCTTGAAAAGAAGGACGGCATAAAAAACAGCGCAGACTGTATTGATACAGTTTGCGCTGTTTTTGGTGCGGGTGATAGGACTCGAACCTACACGCCTCACGGCACCAGATCCTAAGTCTGGCGCGGCTGCCAATTACGCCACACCCGCATGGGTTTATCCGTTAAGCGCTGCAAAGATAATAAGATTTTCTTTTCTGACAAATTATTCGGCCTATAAAGTGTATTTTTTCTATCCGTTTATTTAGCTTGATGCAGGTATTGGCGGGCTGTTTCGATCATGCTATCGATACCTTGCCCCACTTTTTCCAGGTCCAAATCTACTTTGATATCGGGGTCTATGCCGTTTTCGATGTGTTCTTTCTGGGCATTGAGGTGCGGACTGGCAGAGAAGCGCACCGACCATCCGTTGGGCAGTTCGGAGGTGAAAGGCAATCCGGAGCCACCTCCGCTGCGGTCGCCCATGAGGGTGACGTGAGGCAATACACTCATGGCATTGATAAATTCGTTGGTGGCGCTGTAGGCATGCCGGTTAGTCAGTACCACCACGTTCTTCTGCCAGCGGATGCTGCTGGAAGGTTCCAGATAGATGGGTTCCGGCTGGGAAAAGTCGTTGTGTCCTTTGCCGGTTTTATGCTGGATATAGCCGGTCAGCACCTTTTCATTGGTAAACCGTTGGGCGAAGCGTTCGGCATAGTTCAGATTGCCGCCGCCGTTGTTGCGTACATCGATGATGAGCCCGTTGCAGATAGAGAGGTAAGACAATACTTCGTCCAGGTTGCCTTCTCCGATGCCGTTGGCAAAACTGCCGTAATACAGATAGCCTATATTGTCTTCCAGGATGCGGTATTTGATGCCCGAAGCGATGTAATAGTTCCGTCCCAGGTATTTTTCCACCAGTTCCTCGTTGAAATTGCGTGGGTAATCCAGGTACCAGTCCCAGTAGCGGGCGGTATTGAAGGTGCTGTACAGGTTGACATGCCCATCTTTCAGTTCTGCCAGCATATTGCCCAATACTTCAAAGAGACCGGTATTTGACATGCCGGGTTGGATGAGGGGGGCATACCGGTGGTACACGGCATCCCAGTCTACTTGCTTGTAGTTCAGAAAGCAATATTGCTCATCTATGATTTTCCACAGGGCTTCAAAATTTCCCTGGGGGCTGTTGTCATAATCTTCTTCGCGGATGCAACTGCTGAGGCTTGTCAGCATCAGCAGGCCCAGGAGGAAAGTGGTCAGCTTTTTCATGATTATTCTTTTTTAGATTTTAGCAGCGTGAATTTTTTGACAAATCCCACCAGAAAGGCATGTGAATAAGTGTGCATTTCCAGGTGGTTTACCTTGGCTTGCTGGGCATTCCAAAGATAGCCGATCCGCCATGTGGTTTTACCAACCGGAATATCGGCTGTAATCATCTGCCGCAGAGAAGGCTGGTTATGCAGGGAAGTAAATTTTACTACACCGTCGGCATGCCCCAGAGAGAAGATCTCATAGTACGACTGTCCGTAATGCGGAGAGAACATCACCCCCAGAAGGGGGAAGCTCAGCTGATAGCGTAGGGTGATGGGCATCCGTTTGAGGCGGACTTTCCAGATGGCCATGCCCGAAGCCGACAGATTGGCATAGGCACGGGCCTGGGCCGGGTTGTTTCCGTTGCGCATATTATATACAAAGCCTCCGTTGAGTTCACCGGCAGCACCTGCCAGCAACTGTAGGTTTTCTGTGATCGGGAAATGATAATGCAAGGCATATTTCCAGTTGAGCAAGGCCGAAAGCATATTGTTGTTGTCCACCCGGTTGTGGGTATATCCCATGTTTCCCTGAAAGAAAATCTGCCGTGAGAGATTCCCGTCCCACCAGGTCAACTGTCGCATGCTTTCGCGGGCAATGCGGAACTCCACGCCTTTGTACTCCTGAGGCGAGAGGTAAGTGTCATATACATTGGTCCATCCTGCTCCGTAGAGGGTGGCTCGGGTGATGGGCCGTTTGGCCTCGGGCTGGGCTGCTGCCAGGAGCCATCCGGTTCCCAGCAGGCAGACAATGAACAGTCTTTTGAGCATCATAGCGGTTATTCAAATAATTTCATTTGCCCGGTCAGTTCATCGAGAATATCTCCTTCGCTTTTTCCATGATCCGGGTCCAGTATTTCCGGTTCCTCCTCTTTGGCCGGTTCTTTCGTTTCCGGTTCCGCCTGGCGGGCAGGTTCCAGTTCGTTGATGGTATCCAGTGTATAAGTAGTGAGTCGTTTTCCCTTGGCTTTAAAGCTCTTGATACCGATGAACTCGTCGGCTTCGATAACCATCGGTTCGCGGAATTCATCATGTCCTCCGAAGATGACCTCCAGGCGCGGGTAATACTCGTCCGTGAGCAGAATCAGGCGGCTGTTTTTGTTTTCGCCCAGGTAATTCTGTTTCCGGTTGCTGGCTTCAAAGCAGAACCGTTTGATGTACGGATAGTTCTGCTGGTCTGCATCGTAGAGAACGGCTGTCCATACCTTATTCGGGTCATATTTTTCCAATACCCGGATATTGTCTTCGTAGTGATTGTTGGCATCAAAGTTGGTCGTATAAAACTCTCCGCTGTTCAGTACCACCAGAATGAGGTCATCACTCTGGAATTCACCCAGGAATTCACCGCGTTCATCATAATTCAGGCGGAGCACATCGCTGTCGAACCACACTTTCCGTCCGCCCAGCGTGGAACCGCCCCGTTGTTTCAGGGCAATTTTATGTACAGGCAGCTTGGTTAGGATGTTTCCCATAGCCTGCCGACCTTTGATGTTGATCTGGCTGAAATCTTCTTCAAAGATGATGCGGCGTACGCGCGGATTGGGTTTCAGGGTTACCTTGATGATTTCTGCTTCTCCGTTGGGATTGGCCGAGAAATAGGTAATACGCGAATCCGGTGTACCTTGAGTCACATCATATTCCCGGTCGCGTACCACGCTGGTCACAGCAAACCGTTTGATGTAGCTTGTTCCGTCTTTCCCGTCGCGGTAGCATACGTTGTAGATGGTCCGCTTGTCATTTTTCTTGAATACATTGGCATACAAGATATTTTTTCCCACAAACTTCTTGTCGGTGACCGGAGTCACGAGGTATCGTCCGTCGCGGAAGAAAATAATCACATCGTCCAGGTTCGAGCAGTTGGCCACAAATTCATCTTTCTTCAGTCCGGTACCGATAAAGCCTTCCTCCCGGTTGATGTACAGCTTTTCGTTGGCCTCGACCACCTTGCTGGAGTCGATGGTATCGAAACTGCGGAGTTCAGTGCGGCGGGGGAAATCCTTGCCATATTTGTTTTGCAGCATGTGGAACCACTCCACTGTATATTCTACAATGTTGGCCAGCTGGTGGTCGGTCTCCTCGATGTCGGCCTTCATGCGGGCGATTCCCTCTTCGGCTTTGTCTGAATTAAATTTCAGGATACGGGCCATCTTGATTTCCATGAGTCTCAGGATATCCTCTTTCGTCACCTCCCGGATAAAAGTGGGATAATACGGAGTCAGGCGTTCATCAATATGCTCGCAGGCAGCATCCATGCTTTTGGCCTGTTCAAATTCCGGATCTTTATAGATTCTTTCTTCAATAAATATTTTTTCCAGTGAAGCGAAATGCAGACTTTCGAGCACTTCGTAGCGGTGGATTTCCAGTTCCTGTTTCAACAGTTCCAGGGTGTTGTCCACCGATTTGCGCAGCACGTCGCTCACTGTCAGGAAATGCGGTTTTTGGTTGTCGATGACACAGCAGTTGGGCGAAATGCTCACTTCGCAGTCGGTAAAGGCATAGAGTGCATCGATGGTTTTATCCGACGAAGTGCCCGGCGCCAGATGCACCAGGATTTCCACATGGCCCGACGTCAGGTCTTCCACTTTCTTGACCTTGATTTTACCTTTTTCGCTGGCCTTTACAATCGAATCACACACACTGGCCACTGTTTTCCCGTAAGGAATCTCGCGTACAGCCAGAGTCTTGTTGTCCACTTTTTCGATTTTAGCCCGGATGCGTACACTGCCGCCCCGTTCTCCATCGTTGTACTTGCTTACATCGATGCTTCCTCCCGTCTGGAAATCCGGGAAAAGCTGGAACTCCTGCTGATGCAGGTACAGGATGGCAGCTTCGCACAGTTCGTTGAAGTTATGTGGTAAAATTTTAGAAGACAAGCCTACAGCAATACCTTCCACTCCCTGGGCCAGCAACAGGGGGAATTTGACGGGCAGCGTTACCGGTTCCTTGTTGCGTCCGTCATAAGACAGTTTCCATTGCGTAGTTTTGGGGTTGAACACCACATCGAGGGCAAACTTGGACAGACGCGCCTCGATATAACGAGGAGCTGCAGCACTGTCGCCTGTCAAGATATTTCCCCAGTTTCCCTGGCAGTCAATCAGCATATCTTTTTGCCCGAGCTGCACCAGAGCATCGCCGATAGAAGCATCGCCGTGCGGGTGAAACTGCATGGTATGTCCCACGATGTTGGCCACTTTGTTATAACGTCCGTCTTCCATGCGGCGCATAGAATGCAGGATGCGTCGCTGTACCGGTTTCAGACCATCCATGATGTGAGGCACAGCTCGTTCCAGAATCACATAAGAGGCATAGTCCAGGAACCAGTTCTGGTACATTCCACTCAGCTGGTGTTTCACCTGGGTGTCTTTTTTATCCGTCGGTTTATATTCTTTGGGTGCTTCGGTTTTTTCGCTCATAATTTGTCAAGAGATTCGCATAGTTTAACGGGCCGCATACTCGGCTTCACAGCAAAAATACAAATAAAATTAATAACTTCCTCTTCTAAATCATGTAAAATCATGCATCCGCTTACTTAATATATTAGATAAATGGCTATCTTTGTGGCGATTTAACTATAGAATAAAAGAAAATGGCACAAGAAGACGTTTTTAAGAAACTGGTATCACACTGTAAGGAATATGGTTTTGTATTTCCCAGCAGTGAGATCTATGATGGTCTGGGAGCCGTGTATGACTACGGACAGATGGGTGTGGAATTGAAAAACAATATCAAACAATATTGGTGGCAGAGCATGGTGCTGCTGCATGAAAACATTGTGGGTATTGACTCGGCTATTTTTATGCACCCCACTATCTGGAAAGCCAGTGGTCACGTAGATGCATTTAATGACCCTCTGATTGATAATCGCGATTCCAAGAAGCGTTACCGCGCAGATGTGCTGATTGAAGATCAGATTGCTAAATATGAAGAAAAAATCAACAAGGAGGTAGCCAAGGCAGCCAAGCGTTTCGGTGAGGCTTTTGATGAGGCTCAGTTCCGCAGCACCAATGCCCGTGTGCTGGAACATCAGGCCAAGCGTGATGCCTTGCATCAGCGTTACAGCGATGCGATGAATGCCGGCCCGGACTTGAACGAACTCCGTCAGATTATTCTCGATGAAGAGATTGTATGCCCGATCAGCGGTACGAAGAACTGGACAGAAGTACGTCAGTTCAACCTGATGTTCTCTACGGAAATGGGTTCTACGGCCGATGGTGCCATGAAGGTGTATCTGCGTCCGGAAACAGCTCAGGGAATCTTTGTGAACTACCTGAACGTACAGAAAACAGGCCGTATGAAACTGCCTTTCGGTATCGCTCAGATCGGTAAGGCATTCCGTAATGAAATCGTAGCCCGTCAGTTTATCTTCCGTATGCGTGAGTTTGAACAGATGGAAATGCAGTTCTTTGTGAAACCGGGTACCGAACTGGAATGGTTCAAGACCTGGAAGGAAACTCGCTTGAAATGGCACAAGGCTTTGGGATTCGGTGATGACCACTATCGTTATCATGATCACGAAAAGCTGGCTCACTATGCCAATGCGGCTACCGACATCGAATTCCTGATGCCGTTCGGTTTCAAGGAAGTGGAAGGTATTCACAGCCGTACCAACTTCGACTTGTCTCAGCATGAGAAGTTCTCTGGCAAGAATATCAAGTATTTCGATCCGGAAACCAACGAAAGCTATGTTCCGTATGTCATTGAAACTTCTATCGGCGTAGACCGTATGTTCCTCAGCATCATGTGTGCTTCTTATTGCGAGGAAAAACTCGAAAACGGCGAAACACGCGTGGTGTTGAAATTGCCTGCTGCGCTGGCTCCGGTGAAACTGGCGGTAATGCCGCTGGTGAAGAAAGACGGTCTGCCTGAAAAGGCCCGTGAAATCATTGACGATCTGAAGTTCCACTTCCACTGTCAGTATGATGAAAAAGACAGTATCGGCAAGCGCTACCGTCGTCAGGATGCTATCGGTACTCCGTTCTGTATTACGGTAGACCACCAGACTTTGGAAGACAACTGCGTGACGCTGCGTAACCGCGACACTATGGAACAGGAACGCGTGGCTATTTCAGAACTGAATAACATCATTGCTGATCGCGTCAGCATTACTTCTTTGCTGAAGACTTTATAATTAGAATGAGATAAGATGAACAGATACCTTATATATATAGCATCTTTCCTCCTGATGGCCAACCTCTTTGCTTCGTGTGATGAAGTGGAAGAGGTGGGCTTGTACGACCATTGGCGGCCGCGCAACGAAGCATTTATCGATTCGATTCATGCGCTGGTGGGTGACCGTCTGGTGCCGCTGATTGCCGATGAAACCATAGGTGGAAAAAAGGTCGATGATATTGAAGCAAACGTATTGTTTGCCTTGGAAACAACGGCGAGTACCAACGAAGCCAAGCAATATGTGTATTGCAAGAAAATAGTGAGCAGCCAGCAAGGTGCCAGACCTTTGCATACCGATAAGGTGTCGGCTTTCTATTATGGAACCAATATTCTGGGCGAACGGTTTGACGGTAATTTTACGGGTTACAGTGCCACAGATACTCAGGTGTTGGATAAGGACGGGAAGAAGCCTACCGAATTTGACTCTCCTACAGATTTTACTGTAAGCGGGGTGATTCCCGGGTGGACTACGGCTTTGCAGTACATGCATCCGGGCGAACGCTGGATGTTGTATATCCCGTATCAGAGCGCTTATGGCGAATCTGATTATAATGGTATTTTAGGCTATTCGGCCTTGACCTTTGATTTGGTATTGGAGGAAGTCGTGAAGTAATCACGGCTTTCCCTGCTGATAATATAATAAAAAGGAGTACGTTTTTTGAAACGTACTCCTTTTATTTTGAAGGGAATATCCCTTGTTTATTTCTGTTTAATCAGCCATTCAGCAATCTGTACGGCATTGAGGGCAGCCCCCTTCTTGATCTGGTCGCCTACAATCCAGAATGTCAGACCGTTTTCATTGGTCAGGTCCTTGCGGATACGGCCTACATAAACCGGGTCCTTGCCGGCCAGGAAGAGCGGCATGGGGTATTCTTTCTCAGCCGGATTATCCATCAGAACCAAGCCTTCGCCTTGGGCAAAAGCTTCGCGGGCTTCTTCAATAGAGATGGGACGTTCTGTTTCCACCCAGATGCTTTCAGAGTGTGAACGTAAAGCCGGCACGCGTACACAGGTAGCGCTGACCTGAATATCGGAGTGCATAATCTTCCGGGTTTCGTTATACATCTTCATTTCTTCCTTGGTGTAACCGTTTTCAGTAAACACATCAATCTGCGGAATCAGGTTGAAAGCCAGCTGATAGGCAAATTTTTCTACGGTTACCGGCTCATTGGCCAATACCTGGCGGTATTGTTCGTAGAGTTCAGCCATGGCAGCTGCACCGGCACCGCTGGCAGCCTGGTAAGTGGAAACGTGTACTGTTTTGATGTGCGACAGTTTTTCGATGGCTTTCAGAGCCACGACCATCTGGATGGTGGTACAGTTCGGATTGGCAATGATGCCGCGCGGACGGTTCAAGGCATCTTCCGGATTTACTTCAGGCACTACCAAGGGCACATCTGCATCCATGCGGAAGGCGCTGGAGTTATCAATCATGATGGCTCCGTGCTTGGTGATGGTTTCGGCAAATTCCACGGAAGTGCTACCGCCTGCGGAAGTGAAGGCAATATCTATTCCTTTGAAGTCATCGTTGTGCTGCAGAAGTTTTACTTCGATTTCTTTGCCGCGGAAGGTGTATTTGGTACCTGCGCTACGTTTGGAACCGAAAAGTACTAACTCGTCCAGCGGAAAATTTCTTTCATCGAGCACTCGCAGGAATTCTTGTCCTACGGCTCCGCTTGCTCCAACAATTGCTACTCTCATTGTCTTTATTTTTTATATAGTTATGAATTTGCTGCAAATTTATAACAAATTGCAGGATAATACCCTACAAAGTGAAAACTTTTTTGTTATTTTGCACCAGAAAACCTAATACTTGCTGCTTATGAATTGGCTCAACTTGACATTGGAACTACCAATTACTGATCCTACCTGGATCTTTCTTTTGGTGCTCTTGATTATTCTTTTTGCCCCTATTTTGTTGAATAAACTGCGCATTCCGCACATCATCGGCATGATTCTGGCCGGCTTGATGGTGGGAGAGCATGGTTTTAATATTCTGGCACGCGACAGCAGTTTTGAACTCTTTGGCAAGGTGGGGCTTTATTATATTATGTTTCTGGCGGGGCTGGAAATGAATATGGCCGATTTTAAGCAGAACCGTAACAAAGCCCTGGTGTTGGGTTTGCTGGCTTTTGTGATTCCCATTGTCATAGGTTTTGTGGCCAATGTGGCGTATCTGGAATATGGGGTGCTGACTTCGATACTCCTGGCCAGTATGTATGCTTCCCATACGCTGGTGGCTTATCCCATCGTGATTCGTTACGGGGTGTCCCGCCATCGCAGTGTGAGTATTGCGGTGGGAGGAACGGCCGTGACCGATACACTGACTTTGCTGGTGCTGGCGGTAGTAGGCGGTATGTTTAAAGGTGAGTCCGATGGCTTGTTCTGGCTCTGGCTGGTCATCAAGGTACTCTTTTTGGGAGCGGTCATCATCTATTCTTTCCCCCGCATCGGCCGCTGGTTTTTCCGCCGGTATGATGATAATGTCATGCAGTTCATCTTTGTGCTGGCCATGGTATTTCTGGGAGGCGGACTGATGGAGTTTGTTGGCATGGAGGGTATTCTCGGCGCTTTCCTGGCGGGACTGGTGCTCAACCGCCTCATTCCTCATGTATCTCCGCTGATGAATCATTTGGAGTTTGTAGGTAATGCCCTGTTTATTCCTTATTTCCTGATAGGGGTGGGCATGCTCATCGATGTGCACGTCATCTTGGGACAGGGCAATGCGCTGAAGGTGGCTGGAGTAATGATTGTCATGGCACTGACCGGAAAATGGCTGGCTTGCTGGCTGACGCAGAAAATTTATAAGATGTCGGCGGTAGAGCGCGAGTCTATGTATGGCTTGAGTACTGCCCAAGCGGCAGCCACGCTGGCGGCGGTTATGGTGGGTTATAACATAATCTTGCCCAATGGCGAACGATTGTTGAACGATGATGTGCTCAATGGCACCGTACTGCTGATTCTGGTGACTTGTGTGGTGAGTTCGTTCATTACGGAGCGGGCTGCCCGCCGCATTGCCATGGAGGAGGCTCATCTGGAAGTAGACCGCTCTCGTGAGCCGGAAAAGATTCTGATTCCGATAGCCAATCCGGATACCATCGAAGACCTGATCTGTCTGTCGCTGGTTATCCGTGATCCCAAGCAGCAGGATAATCTGCTGGCACTGAATGTGGTCAATGACAACAATGCTTCCGAGCATGCCGGTCTGCGTGGAAAACGCTATCTGGAGAAAGCAGCGATGATTGCCGCATCAGCCGATGTACCACTTCAGCAAATCAGCCGGTATGACTTGAACATTGCCGCCGGAATTATTCATACAGCCAAGGAATATGGAGTGACCGATGTGGTCATCGGCTTGCACCGAAAGGTGGCACTGATGGATTCCTTTTTCGGTATGCTGACGGAGAGTTTGCTGAAAGGGTTGAACCGCGAGGTGATGGTGTCGAAGTTTCTGATACCTATCAATACCTTGCGCCGCATTATTGTAGCTGTACCTTCTAAGGCAGAGTATGAGGCGGGTTTCCAGAAATGGGTGGAACATTTCTGCCGGATGGGGAGCACGTTGGGTTGCCGCGTACATTTTTTTGCCAACGAACAGACCTCCGGACATTTGAAGCATTTAATCAGGAAAAAATACAGCCAGACACCAACCGATTTTTCCTTGCTCGATGATTGGGATGATCTTCTGATTCTGACCGGACAGGTGAGCTATGACCATCTGCTGGTGATAGTCAGTGCCCGTAAGGGATCTATTTCTTATGACAGCTCGTTTGAAAAACTGCCTACTCAGTTGGCCAAGTATTTTGCCAATAACAGTCTGGTAGTGGTGTATCCTGATCAGTTGGGTGAGCCGGATGTGTTATCGTTCTCCAATCCGCGGGGAAATCATGAACATTATGAGAAGGTGGGCAACTGGTTTTATCAATGGTTTAAGAAAGAAGAATTATCATGAATATAACAGGTCCTGAATGGCAGCAGCGCACAGAACTGCTGTTGGGTGAAGAGAAAATGAACCGCCTCCGTAAGGCACATGTGCTGGTAGTAGGCGTAGGGGGCGTAGGGGCTTATGCTGCTGAAATGATTTGTCGGGCCGGGGTGGGACAGCTCACGCTGGTAGATGCAGATGTGGTTCAGCCCAGTAACATCAACCGCCAGATGCCTGCACTGCATTCTACCTTGGGGCGTCCTAAGGTGGAAATTCTGGCAGAACGCTTCCGGGATATCAATCCGGAACTCCAGCTGACGGTTCATCCCGTTTTTCTGAAGGATGAGCACATCCCGGCGTTGCTCGATGCAGCTCCTTATGACTTTGTGGTCGATGCCATTGATACGTTGGCACCGAAATGTCACCTCATCGTGGAGGCTCAGAAGCGCCACCTCAAGATCGTGTCGAGCATGGGGGCCGGAGCCAAGCGTGATATTACGCAGGTGCGGTTTGCTGATTTATGGGAAACCTATCATTGCGGTTTGAGTAAGGCGGTGCGTAAGCGGCTGCAGAAGATGGGCTTTCAGCGTAAGTTGCCGGTGGTGTTCAGCACCGAACAGGCTGACCCGGATGCGGTGCTGCTGACGGATGACGAGCAGAACAAGAAGTCTACTTGCGGCACGGTGAGCTACCTGCCGGCGGTATTTGGCTGTTACCTGGCCGAGTATGTAATCCGTAAACTTTGATGTGTATGATTCAGTTACAAGGTATTACCAAAAGTTTTGGCTCTCTGCAAGTGTTGCGGGGCATTGACCTGGAAATCAAGCAGGGCGAAGTGGTGAGCATTGTAGGTCCCAGTGGAGCCGGCAAAACCACTTTGCTGCAGATTATGGGCACGCTCGACCGTCCCGATAGCGGGTCGGTGGTCATAGACCGCACTGAAGTAAGCCGGCTGAAAGAACGGGAACTGGCTGCTTTCCGCAACCGGCATATCGGATTTGTTTTTCAGTTTCATCAGCTGCTGCCGGAGTTCACTGCATTGGAAAATGTCATGATTCCTGCTTTCATAGCGGGTATATCGCCCTCAGAGGCTGAAGTGCGTGCCCGGGAACTGTTGCAGTTGCTGGGCTTGCCTGAGCGGGCGCAGCATAAGCCCAACGAACTTTCGGGGGGAGAGAAGCAGCGTATCGCCGTGGCCCGGGCGTTGATGAACCGTCCGGCGGTGATCCTGGCCGATGAGCCGTCGGGTAGCCTGGATACGCACAACAAGGAAGAACTCCATCAGCTGTTCTTCGACCTGCGCAACCGCCTGGGACAGACCTTTGTGATTGTAACCCATGATGAAGGACTGGCTCAGCTCACCGACCGCACCATCCACCTGAAGGACGGTGAAGTAATTTTATAGCCGAGAAATAATCTGGTAGAGAAGTCAAATAACCATCTAAAAAGAGATAGTATGATGCTGTATTATATCAAAAAATATCCGATTTCACTGTTGGTGATTGCTGCGGTGATTTACCTATCTTTTTTCAAACCGCCTCAAACTGATATGGAGAGTATTCCAGGAATAGACAAGGTGGTGCATATGGGGATGTATTTTGGCATGTCGGGTATGCTGTGGCTGGAATTTTTGCGGGCTCACCGCAAGCAGGCTGTACCGCGGTGGCATGCCTGGATTGGCGCTTTTGTCTGCCCGGTATTGTTCAGTGGGATGGTGGAACTGTTGCAAGCCTATTGCACTACCTATCGCGGGGGTGACTGGTGGGATTTTGCTGCCAATTCTACGGGAGCGCTGCTGGCGTCGCTCATCGGAAATTTCTTGTTGAAGAAGAAAACGAACCAAAAGGGAAAATAAGAAAGTTTGTTTTGGAGTAGGCTTTAACTCTTTAAGGTTTTTCACAATCTGTTTTCAGTCAGAAGCTAGTAATTATTAATAAATGATTCCAGCGTCTGGGTATCGTTCAGTGCTAAGCGCTTGCAGATTGAGTCTTTTCGTTTATACATCATATTGGGGGTGCGTCCTAATAGAATGGCCATCTCTGAATACTTGAATCCCATTTTAAGCAGACAGCAGAAATGAATATCTTCCGTTTTAAGGTTTTGATTCTCTTCTAGAAAACGAGTGGCGAATTTATTATGATTTTCATCTAAAGCTTGAAATATTTCTAGCCATTTTGTTTCCGAAATGCAAACTTCATTCATCGCCTTTCCTTTATTCTCTTCAATGAGATGACAAAGTTCATTATAAATGGGAAGATAGAATATAGTTGTAGGAGCTTTCGATTCTGTACTATTTGCTAGCATCTTTCGATTCTGTATCCATAAAAACATGCCTAAGATAACTAAAAGTATGAGCAGAAATAATATCAGATAAAGCAGGTCGGAATGACCTGTTTCATTAAAACTAATTGTTAAACTATCTGTATATGAAACATGGTTCAGAAGCGGATTGAGCATACTATTTTATTATTGTGTGCTGTAAATGTAATGAATAGTATGGAACTTAAGCAAATTTATGTGCTATTTTTTTAATCTTATTAGTGATAGAGGGTATAGTAGTTATTGGAACTATTATATCCTCTATTATACTTACTTGCGCACCTCACTTCCTAATAGATGGTAGCTTCTATTCATTATCACCCAAAGAAATTTCAATATCAATACCGCTTAAATCTATGTTCAAACAATCTGCAGAATATTCAGATAGTATATTCTTGCTATTTGTGATTGCATAGTTTGATTTCTGTCCATTTTCTAATTGATATTCAATTAAGGCAAGATACCCATCTTCTATATCAGTATATTGAAAATCTGTAATAGTAAAGGGATAGTTATTTCCAAATCGTTTTGCTACCATAGTAGTTACTTCACAATTTAAGGATGGCATATCTGCTGATATTCTTTCGCCATTAGGAGCCACTAGTGAAATCTTACCTTCTGAGTTATCAGTACTAGATGTTTCATACTCACTGCCACATGCTGTTAGCAATAAGGTAGCCATAAAAGTCCATAATAAATTCTGGTTCATAATTTTAAAAATAAAGTTGTTTTAATGTCAATACTTCGGTGATAATATCCCAAAGTAATGTCATCAGAAATCAGGATTTTATGTAAGCAAAAATAGTAGTTCGTATTGAGGAAGAAGGTATGATTTATGTGTAATTTATGTGTAATTTATGTGTAATGTGCTCTTATACAACCATGCCCCAGCTTATGAAGCCAGGGCATGGAGAATCATGAATGGAGAATAGATTATAAGAAATTCACTACAGTGTTCAGCTTGATGCCATTGGAGCCTTTAATCAGGATGGTCTGGCCTTGCGGCTTATGTTGCTTCAAGTACTCGATGAGGGCCGGGGCATCGGCAAAGCAGGGAAAAGCATGGCGGGTAGCGGCAAACTGGTTGCCTACCAGCAGTACGTTTTCCAACCCACATTCCTGCAGGTAGTCAATCACCTTCTGGTGCTCGTAGGCACTGTCGGTTCCCAATTCAAGCATATCCCCCAAGATAAGCATTTTAGCATCCGCTTCCATACGGCTGAAATTTCCGATGGAGGCCCGCATGCTGGTAGGATTGGCATTATAGGCATCAATTACCAGCGTATTGTCGGCTGTTTTCATGAGTTGCGAGCGGTTGTTTAGCGGGGTATAACCTCTTAATGCCTTATCTATCTTTTCAGCAGGTACTCCGAAGAAACGGCCTACAGTGACAGCTGCCAAAGCATTCGACAGGTTATAATCTCCAATCAGTTGGGTGTCGATGCGGTGGATAGGTCCGTTCATTCCTCCCTTCCATTCGAAACACAGGAATGGAGAGTTGCCTACCGCCTTTCCGCTGATGTACAAGCCTTCTTCACTGCCATAGTAGATTGGGTTCAGTCCGTGAAGCAGGGGTTGCAGATACGGATTGTCATGGTGGACAAAAACGGTAGCTTCCCCACGCTGGCGTAGAAAGTCAAACAGTTCTCCTTTGGTGCGGATAACCCCTTCGAGCGAGCCGAATCCTTCCAGGTGTGCCTTACCTACATTGGTGATGAGGCCGTAGTCGGGTTCGGTGATTTGTACCAATTCTTGAATGTCGCCCGGGTGGCTGGCACCCATTTCTACCACTGCCAGTTCATGCTCCGGAGTGAGTTGCAATAAAGTCAGCGGCACTCCGATATGGTTGTTCAGATTTCCCTGCGTAAAGAGCAGGCGGTGATTTTGGCTGAGTATGGCAGCCAGTAATTCTTTGGTTGTAGTTTTGCCATTGGTCCCAGTGATACCGATAATGCGTGTTCCCATCTGGCGGCGGTGATAGTTGGCCAGATGTTGCAGCGTTTGTAAGGCATTGTCCACCAGGAGATAACGCAGGTCGTTCTCGGGGGCAAATTCAGGTTCGTCCACCACCGCATAGCGGCAGCCGCTTTCCAGCGCCTTGGCCGCAAATGTATTTCCGTTGAATGATTCTCCCTTGAGGGCGATAAAAAGCGAACCTTCCGGACAGTGTCTGCTGTCGGTAGTTACACCTTGACATTCTGTAAATTTTTGATAGATAGTGGCTATATTCATTTTTTTTGTTTTTGTTATTTTGTGGGGTTTAAGTTTCGGGTGGCAAAGATAAGTATCTTTTTTGCCTTAATGTGTATATGTAAACGCTTTTTTCTCTACATTTGTACCAATCAAACTATAAACGGTCAGACTTATGGAATTTTCGAAAGCGAAATATGTCAATGTCAACGGGCGTTTGCTCGATTTGTCATCGCCCTGCGTCATGGGTATCTTGAATATTACTCCCGATTCTTTTTATGCCGGCAGCCGTATGCAGACGGAGGCCGAAATAGCCCGTCGCACCGAACAGATTTTGCAGGAGGGAGCCGCCATCATAGATGTGGGTGCGTATTCTTCGCGTCCCAATGCCGAGCATGTATCTGCCCGTGAGGAAATGGAACGTCTGCGCGGCGGTCTGGAGATGCTGCGCCGGGTGGCCCCCGATGCCGTGGTATCGGTTGACACGTTTCGTGCCGATGTGGCCCGGATGTGTGTAGAAGAATATGGGGTAGCGATGATCAATGACATTGCAGCCGGTGAGATGGATGCGGATATGTTTCGTACGGTAGCCGACTTGAAGGTGCCCTATATCATGATGCATATGCAGGGTACGCCGCAAAACATGCAGCAGCATCCGCATTACGAGAATCTGATGCGGGAGGTCTGTCTGTACTTTGCACAGAAAGTGGCGCAGCTGCGCGAACTGGGAGTGAAGGATATTATCCTCGATCCGGGCTTTGGTTTCGGCAAGACGCTCGATCATAATTACGAACTCTTGGCTCATCTGGAGGAGTTCCGTCTCTTTGAATTGCCGTTACTGGTAGGCGTGTCGCGTAAGTCTATGATTTATAAGTTGCTCGACACCACCCCGCAGGAAGCTTTGAATGGCACTACGGTCATTGATACCATTTGTCTGCTCAAGGGGGCCGACATCCTGCGTGTGCATGATGTGCGTCCGGCTGTGGAAACGGTGCGCATTGTGGAGGCCATGCGCCGCAACGCACGTTATTAACCCGATTGTTTCATTTCCTAATTCTGTCTGGCTGTGTTTTTGGAATTTGGCATAAAAGATTTTCTCGACATTCTGCTGGTAGCTTTTCTGCTGTATTATACCTATAAGCTGATGAAAGCCTCCGGTTCCATCAATGTCTTTACGGGTATTCTGGTGTTTATCCTGATTTGGCTGGTGGTGTCGCAGGTGCTCGAAATGAGGCTGTTGGGCTCTATTTTCGATAAGCTGGTCAGTGTGGGCGTCTTGGCGCTGATAGTTCTGTTTCAGGAAGAAATTCGCCGTTTCCTGCTTACGTTGGGTTCGCATCAGCATGCCAGCCGGCTCATCCGTTTTTTTACGGGGCACGATAAGGAGGAGATGGGGCATGACGACATCATGCCCATTGTGATGGCCTGCATGAGTATGGGCAAGCAGAAGGTAGGCGCCTTGATAGTATTGGAACATAATATGCCGTTGGATGATGTGGTGCGCACGGGTGATGTGATTGATGCCAATATCAACCAGCGGTTGATAGAGAATATCTTCTTTAAGAACAGTCCGCTGCACGATGGCGCCATGGTTATCAGCAAGAAGCGTATCAAGGCAGCCGGCTGTATCTTGCCGGTGTCGCATAACCTCGACATCCCCAAGGACCTGGGGCTGCGTCATCGGGCGGCAATGGGAATCTCTCAGGTATCTGATGCACATGCCATCATTGTGTCTGAGGAAACCGGTGGCATTTCGGTAGCCTATAAGGGTCAGTTTTATCTGCGTCTTACGGCCGAAGAACTGGAGAGTCTGCTCACTAAAGGAGTATGAATGGAAGCAAAGCAGATCCCCGGGAGAAATGTGTGAAGTCACCAGGATGCAGGGCTGTATGAATCCATAAGACCGCTTTCTATAATCAGATTATGTTTGCTTGAATTATTTGCCAGGAATTAGTTACTACTTCTATGGAAGTAGCCGACTAATTCCTGGCAAGTAGTGGACTAATTCCTGTAGAATTAGTGAGCTAAAGTTCAGCTAAAAAATGCTCAAGTACCAATAGAATTTTCCAAACCTGTATCCGGATTTCCTGAACCTGTATCCGGATTTCTCCCATCATTATCTAGTGCCGGTTGCCTTGACTAATTCAGCATCAGACTCATGTGGGGGTGTTCGGGAAGCAGCAGGGCTTCAGTCAGCTCGCTGATGGTGTAATGCCGGTAGTTGGCTGCGTCAGGTTGGGGGCTGAAAGTACACGTTCCGTGCTGCAGGTGGTAATAGCCGTTGTTGGCCGGCAGCTGTTCATCCTGCAGTGACAGATGCAGCGTCAGCTCGGGATGTGCCTGGGCATGTAGTGCCAGTACCCGGGAGGCCTGCAGGATGCGTGCCATGCCCAGCGGCTTTAACCTTTCATCATGAGTGGTTGAAAATGAAGCGAGTAGGGTGAAAGGTGAAGGATGAAGGGCATGACTCATACGTTGTAACAGGCTGTTTTTCGACCTTTCATCCACGGCCAGCAGTTCTTCAATGCGCCAAGTACCTTCAAGGGGAATAGCTAAGGCTACGGCTTGCAGTTGTCCGTATTGCCGTAGGGCAAAGCAGCGGCCTTGGTCTAACTGCAAGGCAGCAAAGACGACTTGCAAATCGGCTGCCGGATGCAGCAGACAGCAAGTGTATTGCCGGCGATATTGTTCTTCTAAAAAGCAGGCTACTTCTTCAGAGTAGGTATCGCTGACTTCCAATATCTCGTCGGTAGTGTCTGGATTCACCGTAACAGGCTGATTCTCAAATATTGTTTCTGTCTGATGAAACACAGGGGCATAGCCGAAGCGGGCATAATAGTCGAAAAGCCACGGTTCAGCCGGAATCAAGGTAGTAAGGGCATTTCCCTCTTGCCCCATTTTGTGGAAGGCTTGTTTCAGCAGCTGTCCCATAAGCCCCCGGTTGCGGTAATCAGGGTGGGTGCAAGCGCCCGAAATATAACCTGTCGGTAAAGATTCCCCATGAAAGATCATAGGATAGGGCAAAATCTGCAGGGCGGCCACGGGTTGCTGGTCTTCCCAAAGCGCCAGGTTGCGGTCATCACGGTAGCGCAGCCGGAAATACAAGTCAGTAAACGCTTCGCTGTCAGTGAAACACTGTGTCCACAAAGTTTTGATGTGTTCTTTTATCATGTTGGAATTCAGATAGATGATGGTGAAACGTTTACCATTTAATCGGTTCTACCGGAGCTGTTTTCAGGCAGGCGGTGTATTTCTCCAACAGGATGGCCGGTTGGTAGGATAACTTGGCTTTGCGCAGTCCCTCAATGCCCAGGTCTTCTTCTCTGTTTAGATAAGTGAACGATTCGGGCAGGTGATTGGCAAATTCGTAATTAATCATGGCATAGGCTCCTTCTACGGCCGTATCTGCCTTTTCCACATGTACACCAAAGGTGTCCTGGTTAATGGCAGTGCCGAAGGTGAAGGCAACAATTTCTCCGTTGACATGCAGGATGCCGCCTGTCAGTCCGAGTTCCTCGAAGTGATGAAGGGCATATACCAGGGCGCGGCGTTCGTTGCCGGTACCCTCGTGCTGGTCGCAGTGATTGGCCCGGCACCATTTAGCTTCCAGATCCAGACATTCCTGGACGCGGTCTGGCGTGATGGGCAGGTACTGATAGTCGGGATAAGTTCTCTTAAACCGGTTCACATGGTTGCGTTTGGGCTGGAGCTTCTTGCCGGCCAGCGTGGCCAGATCAGTACGCAGGTAGAGGTAATCGGAATAGTCGCGGTCGGCCGTAAACAGAAACTGTCCCGGCATGAGTCTTTCCAGCTCCTGACACATGTGGTCACAGATCCCCAACAGGCAAAACGGCTGTTTTTCCCGTTGTGCATCCTCCAGGAGGGCTTCGAGTGCTTTCTGTAGATTGCCATCGCCGATGGGCATCATGTATACCAGTTCTTCTTTCGCCCAAAACTTGATGAGCAGAAAACCTTCGTAGACGCAATACTGGGTTTCATACAAAAATCGCCAGCTGCAGAGGTTGGAGAAAGAAAGATCACAGTTGCGGTGCGGGCTGTGCAGAGTGAACGATGTAATGATGTTGCGGTCGGCCGGGGTAATTTGTTTGAATGTAAGCATATCGGTTATGAAAAAAACAGGTTATTGAATGACAATGCCCATCCAGCTGAGCAGAGTGGGAGTAAACAAAGCGGTAAAGATACCGTTGAGTGTCAGGGCCAGGCTGGCAAAGGCTCCATATTTACGGCTTACATCCATGGCAGCCGAGGTACCTACAGCATGCGAGGCAGCCCCCAGGGAAAGACCCTGCGCCATGGGGCTCTGGATGCGGGTGAGGTGCATCATCTTAAATCCCAGGATTCCACCCAGAAGTCCCACGCACACCACTACGGCAGCTGTCAGCGAAGGAATACCTCCCAATGAACCGGCCACCTCCATGGCAATCGGTGTAGTGACAGACTTTGGAGCCAGAGAGATGATGATTTCATTAGAAGCGCCCATCAGTTTGGCTATCAGCACCACAGAGATGACGCCTACCAGACAGCCTGCCAACTGAGAAAGCAAGATGGGCAGAATCTGTTTTTTGATGGTTTCCAATTGGAGGTAAAGCGGTACTCCCAGCGCCACTACGGCCGGTTTCAGCCAAAATTCAATCAGGTGGCCGGATTCGTTATAAGTATGATAGTCGATATGGGCCAATTTCAGAAATAGAATCAGCAACGCAATGGTCACCAGGATAGGATTCAGGAGTAAGATACCTGTTTTTTTCTGCAGCCATTTGGCTAAAAAGAATACCCCGAAAGTAAGGGCCAGTAAGAAAAAATTGTTTTCGAGAAAGTTCATGATTCTTTGCGGTTTTGAGTGCGACGTCGGAAATATTGATGCATCAGCTGGTGTACCCAGCCAGTGGTGATCAATACTAATAAGGTACTGATGAGGGTAGCGATGACGATGGGCCAGAACTCCCGGGCGATGATGTCGAAATAAAGCATCAGGGCGATGCCGGGCGGAACAAAGAAAAATCCCAGGTTGGCTACAAGAAAGTCGGACATACCCTGCACCCAGTGCAGTTTAATCCAACCTAATTTTAAGAACAGAGTGAGCAGCAGCATGCCGATGATGCTGGATGGCAGTTTGATTCCTGTCAGATAAACGATGAGCTCACCGAGGGCTAAACATCCGAAGAGGATGGCACATTGACGGATCATTTGATTTGTGATTTATATATTAAAATATTCGGCTGCAAATTTACGGATTCTTCGCGGGGCTTTATGTGCGCGAACTGTTATTTTTCGCCTATTTATAGGGGGCTGACGGCTTTTTAGTGTTAAATCTTATAATATTTAAGATTTCTTTTATAAAATAGTGCCCAATTGCCATGTAGATATTGCAAAATTATGTATTTTTGCATCGTGAATGACACAAGTCTGAAGAATTTCTCATACACAATGAATATATCATGCAAAGATTAATTAACGAAATTGTTGAGCGCGCCAAAGCGAACCGCCAACGCATTGTTCTTCCTGAAGGAACCGAAGAACGTACATTGAAAGCTGCCAATCAAATTTTGACAGATGGAGTTGCAGACCTTATCTTAATCGGAAAGCCGGCTGAGATTGAAGCTTGTGCTAAAGAATGGGGGTTGGGTAATATTAACAAGGCTACTATCATTGACCCGGAAGATCATCCGAAGAAAGAGGAATATGCTCAGTTGCTGTGCGAACTTCGCAAGAAGAAAGGCATGACCATCGAGGAGGCTCGTAAGCTGGTGATGGATCCGCTGTATCTGGGCTGCTTGATTATCAAGAGCGGTGATGCAGATGGTCAGTTGGCTGGTGCTCGCAATACTACCGGCGATGTGCTTCGTCCGGCTTTGCAGATTATTAAGACAGCTCCGGGCATTACTTGTGTATCGGGTGCCATGTTGCTGTTGACTCATGCGCCTGAATATGGCAAGAACGGAGTGTTGATGATGGGTGACGTAGCCGTGACTCCGGTTCCTGATGCTTCTCAGTTGGCTCAGATTGCCGTTTGTACTGCCCGTACAGCCAAGGCTGTAGCTGGTTTGGATCCGAAGGTAGCGCTGTTGAGCTTCTCTACCAAGGGTTCGGCTAAGCACGAAGTGGTAGACAAGGTAGTAGAAGCGTTGGCTATTGCCAAGGAACTGGATCCGGAATTGGCTATCGACGGTGAATTGCAGGCTGATGCAGCTCTGGTTCCGTCAGTAGGTTCCAGCAAGGCTCCGGGTTCTCCGATTGCCGGTCAGGCTAATGTACTGGTAGCTCCGAGCTTGGAAGTAGGTAACATCTCTTATAAATTGGTTCAACGTCTGGGTCATGCTGACGCTATCGGTCCGATCTTGCAGGGTATTGCCCGTCCGGTGAACGACCTGTCACGCGGTTGCTCTATCGAAGATGTATATCGTATGATTGCCATTACAGCAAACCAGGCCATTGCTGCGAAAGAAATCTAATCCATCTTATAATCTATATACAATATGAAAATTTTAGTATTGAATTGCGGAAGTTCTTCCATTAAGTATAAATTGTTCGATATGGACAGCAAATCGGTGATTGCCCAGGGCGGTATCGAAAAAATCGGTTTGCCGGATTCTTTCCTGAAGTTGACTTTGCCTAACGGTGAAAAGAAAATCCTGGAAAAGAATATTCCTGAACATACAGTAGGGGTAGAATTTATCCTGAATACGCTGGTCAGCAAAGAATACGGTGCTATCCAGTCTATCAATGAAATCAACGCAGTGGGTCACCGTATGGTGCACGGCGGTGAAAAGTTCAGCGAATCGGTGTTGCTGACTCCGGAGGTGCTGGATGCCTTCATGGCTTGCAACGATCTGGCTCCGCTGCATAACCCGGCTAACCTGAAGGGGGTACGCGCCATCGAAGCTATCCTGCCGAATGTACCGCAAATCGGTGTATTTGATACGGCTTTCCATCAGACCATGCCCGATTATGCCTTTATGTATGCGGTTCCTTATGAACTGTATCAGAAGTATGGTGTTCGCCGTTACGGCTTCCACGGAACTTCTCACCGTTACGTTTCCAAGCGTGTGTGCGAATTTCTGGGTACAGAAGCGGAAGGTAAGAAAATCATCACTTGCCACATTGGCAACGGTGGTTCTATCTCGGCTATCCAGGACGGTAAATGTATGGATACCAGCATGGGTCTGACTCCGCTGGAAGGTTTGATGATGGGTACCCGCAGTGGTGACATTGACGGCGGTGCTGTATCATTCATCATGGAAAAAGAAGGTCTGGATGCAGCCGGTATTTCTAACTTGCTGAACAAGAAGAGTGGTATACTCGGTGTGTTTGGTGAATCCAGCGATATGCGCGACCTGGATGCGGCTGCCAAGGCTGGCAATGCCCGTGCTATTTTGGCTGAAAAGATGTACTTCTACCGCATTAAGAAATACATCGGTTCTTACGCTGCAGCCTTGGGCGGTGTAGATATCATTGTGTTTACCGGTGGGGTAGGTGAAAACCAAAGCTCAGCCCGTTGGGAAGCTTGCAAAGGCTTGGAATTCATGGGCGTGAAGCTGGATGCTGACATGAACGACAAGATTCATGGAGAGGAAGCTGTGATTTCTACGGCTGACTCAAAAGTTAAGGTGGTAGTGATCCCGACCGACGAGGAACTGATGATTGCTTCTGATACGATGGCTATTTTGAATAAGTAATTCTCTTATAAGATATACCATTTTTGTGTGGCGCGGATTGCTCAGCAGTGAATGCTGGGTGACCCGCGCTTTTCTTTTTCTTGTTTTATACTCTCCGTTTGCGAAAATTAACACGCTGTTTGATGGTTAATTACGAAACTTTCGTATATTTGCGATAGTATCGTATTTAAAAGAAATAGTCATGGAAAAATTAAGCATACAAGAAGAAGAAATCATGCTTCACATTTGGAGTTTAGGGTCATGCACCGTTAAGGAAATAGTGGAACGCGTACCGGAACCTACCCCTCCTTACACTACCGTAGCCTCCATTGTGAAAAATCTGGAAAGGAAGCAGTATGTCAGCTCCAGGCGAATAGGAAACACGTATCTCTATACTCCCGTTATAGAGGAGAGCGAATACAAACGCACCTTTCTGACCGGCTTTGTGCGTAACTATTTTGCTGATTCTTTTAAGGAAATGGTGAGCTTTTTTGCCAAGGATCAGAAAATTACCTCCGACGACCTGAAGGAGATTATTGATATGATTGAAAAAGGAAAGGACTAAGTTATGATGTGGATCTATCTGTTGAAAGCCAATGTGGCCTTGGGAGTGCTTTACGCTTTCTATCGCCTGTTCTTAGAGAAAGACACATTTTTCGGCTGGCGGCGCACGACCTTGCTCGGGTGCTTCGGGCTGGCAGCTCTGGTGCCTCTGTTTAATATACAATCTTGGCTAACCACGCAAGAGTCGATGATGGCTGCTGTTCAGCTTTATGCCGATGCCGTTCTACCGGTTTCTGATCCTGCGGTTGCTTCAGCAGTTACCGTTCATTGGCAACAGGTCATTCCGACTGCTCTGCAGATTATCTACGGGTTGGGTGTGTTGGTCTTAGGCATCCGTCTGTGTCTTCAGACCGGAAGTTTGGTACAGCTGCTACGCCGTTCTACCGCAGCGACTCTTCAGGGGGTTCGGGTTCGTCTGCTCAGTCGTCCGTACGGACCTTTCTCTTTCTTTCATTGGATATTCATCTGTCCGCAGATACATGATACCGAAGAATTAAATGAAATCCTGGCGCACGAGCTGACGCATGTCCGTCAGCGGCATTCAGCCGACGTGCTGCTCAGCGAGCTGGTCTGCATCTTCTGCTGGTTCAACCCCTTTGCCTGGCTGATGCGCCGTGAAATCAGGAACAACCTTGAATACCTGGCCGATGCCCGTGTGTTGGCACAAGGCTATAATCCCAAAAACTACCAGTATCATTTATTGGGACTCTCACATCAAAAGGCTGCAGCAACTCTCTATAACAACTTTAATGTGTTACCTTTAAAAAAACGTATTCGTATGATGAACCGAAAAAGAACTCATTCATGGGGAAAGATGAAATATGCGTTCTTCTTTCCTTTGGCAGCCTTGCTCTTATTAATCAGCAACATAGAAACGGTGGCGCGTACCACCCGGCAACTGGCTACGGAAATGCTTCAACCCTCTGCTACGGCCGATGAGGAAGTCACTATCAAAGGCAAGGTAATTGATAAAGACGGAAAACCCGTACAGGGAGTGAAAATCTATGCCGATTATCAGTATATGAAAGAGGCGATTGTGACACCGGCCGACGGAAGTTTTGATCTTAAAGTCAGCCTGCAAGCCATCTTGATGATAAGCTATACTTATGAGGATGGCCGTAAACTGGCTATAGCAAAACGGGTAAAGAAGATCTCTCCAGAGGAACGGGCTAACCTGATTATTGTCTTCGATGAAAACGTATGGGGAAATAAGCTGCACTATACTGAACATGGAACACCCGAAGATCCCATCTATGAAGTAGTTGAAGAAATGCCCCATTTCTCCGGTGGCGGCATCGTAGAAATGAAGGAATTCCTGGCCAAGAACATGCGCTATCCTGCCGCTGCCAAGGAGAAAGGCATTAAAGGCAGGGTGATTGTCTCTTTTGTGGTGGATAAGGAAGGCAACATTACCCTTCCTACTCTTATCAAGGGGGTCAGTCCCGAACTGAATGAAGAAGCCATTCGTCTGGTGAAATCCATGCCAAAATGGGAACCCGGACGGCAAAACGGAAAACCTGTTCGGGTGAGGTTCATAATACCTGTTGAATTCAGACTCAATTGATATATAATGCGGTAAAATAAATTCTCTCTGTAAAAAAATAGCCTGTACTTTTTGGGATTTTTACAAAAAACGGGCTATTTTTGGTTTAAACTTTTAAATCTATGCTTTATGAGAATTCTGCTCATGCTACTAGTTAGTGTCTGTGCGCAGCTGATTGGCGCACAGACAGAGCCGATGGTGTTGCGCGGCGTGGTGCAAGATGAGCGGACGTTCCAGCCCTTGGAGGGTGTCAGCGTGATTCTACAAAGTAAAGATGGCAAGTATATGTATGGTTCTGCTCTGACCGATAATCAGGGGCGTTTTAGCCTCCGTTACACAGACCGGCCAGACAGCCTGTTCCTTCTTATTTCGGGCTTTAATGTCAAGAGCAAGCGCATCCCTGTAGCGGAAAAAACACAGGATTTACGCATTACCGCTGTCAGCCACACCATGCAGATTCGGGAAGTGGTGATTAAATCGCCTCCGATTGAACGGAATGGAGATACCTTGCAATATAATGTAAGCAGCTTTATCAGCGAAACAGACCAGAAGATAGGCGATGTCTTAAAAAGACTTCCCGGTATTGAAGTGCAGCCAAACGGCGAAATCCGTTATCAGGGGGTGAGCATCAATAAATTTTACGTGGAAGGGATGGATGCGTTTGGCGGACGGTACGGACTGGTTACCGATAACATCCGGGCCGCCGATATAGCCAAGGTGGAAGTGATAGAGAACCATTCCCCGTTGAAGGTGCTGAAGGATTTAGACCTTTCTACTCAGGCAGCTATCAACCTCAAACTGAAGAATTCTTCGAAAGGGATATGGAGTGGTCATGCTAAATGGGGAGTGGGCTATGAGCCGGTCAGCTGGAATGCAGAAACTTTATATATGTATTTCAGCCGAAATTTCCAGAACCTCAATTTCTATAAAACCAATAATACCGGTGATGATTATGACAGAGAACTGGTTTCCCATTATAACCGGAGAAAGAACAGTGAGTTTGTAGCATCGAATATCCAGAAACCACTCACTCCCCTGATTGCTCCTGTATATTACCGGGATAATAAAGCTCATTTCATATCCACGAATTTCGGAACACGTCTCAGGGAAAACCTGACCTTGACCGGCAATGCCTTTTATCTGAAAGACACTGAAACCATGTCGGGTGAATCTGTTACTACCTATTATCGGCCCGACACCGCCAACTGGACTATATCCGAAGTGGTGAAAGCCGTTCCACAAGCCCGGAAAGGAGGCGGTACCTTTCAGATTGAATGGAATACCGACCGGCTGTATATCAGCAATGAAACGCACTATACAGGTACTGCGGCACGGGATAAAAGTCAGCTTGTCAAAGAACAGGATGACATTTCGCAACATCTGAAATCCTCTGAGGTATCTGTAAGCAATGAATTTCAGGCCATCCGACGGTTAAGGAATATCTCTTTAAGCCTGTTGTCTTATATAGCTTATTATCAGCGGCCACAGCGGCTACAGGTTTTTCCCCTGTTATATCCGGAGATTTTTACGTTCGCTTCTCAGACAGACGACGGTATGGAGCAGCAGATAGATGGCAGGCACCTGACTCTGATGAATCACGTCGCGGCCAGTTTTTCTGCCGGACATTGGATTTACCGGCTGAAGGCAGGATTTGATGCAAACTGCAAGAAGATGGATTCCCAGCTTTATCCTTTGGAAGGAGGCATCAGCAGCCACCTGCGTAATGACATCGGCTGGAAAAGACAGGATGTCTTTCTGGATCCCTCCATCAGCTACCACGGACGGTTATTATCGGCCCAGCTGTCCTTGCCTTTGTCTCAGGCCTGGTTAAAGACGCGAGACCGGATACGGTTTCTGAGGGATAAGAACCGGCACTTGTTTTTCCAGCCGTCTTTCTATGCCGAACTGAAACTGCTGCCTAAGTTGAAAATGCAGGGCTCCTTCTCATACAAGGAAGATTGGGGTGATGTGAATGATGCATATCAGGGGTATATCATGACCAGCTATCGTGTTATTTCAAATAAATCAGGAAAGGAGAGCCGGGCGAAAAAGCAGCATTATACCCTATCTTTTGCTTATTCGGACATCTTGCATGCTTTGTTTGCAGATCTGATGATTTCCTACGATTGGAATAAACGGAACCTCATTTATAATACCACTTATGAAGGGTTTCTCAGCAAGGTCACTGCTGCCGAGGAGTCTCACCTTTTTCAATGTTGGGGCATTCATGGCCGTATCAGCCGGCGTATTACTCCCATGAGTGCTACCATCCGTTTTAATGGAGGGTATACCCGTACCTGGAACGAGGTGATGAGGCAATCAGAGCTGATGCCTGTCGTTTCGTCCAACACGTATGCCGGAATGGATGTGAATATGCGTCTTTGTCCGGTATTACGCTTAGATTACCATGTGAATTATCTGCATAATAAATATGATATAGAAGCTGGAGGAGAGTTGGGGGTGATTCGCACCCTCCGGCAGAATGTTACCTTCAGCAGCGTTCTGTTTGATAAAATCAGCTGCAGTATCAACGGTGAACATTATTATAATAACTCTTTAGACAAAAAGAACCGCCATCTCTTTTTTTTAAATGGAAGTTTGAGTTATAAGACGAAGAGACTGGAGTGCGCTACCGAATTAAGAAATTTATTGAATAGAAAAAATATTTATACGGTTGCTTATGGGGATGCTACGAACTATATGTACAGTTACCGGCTACGCCCCCTGAATATTATGTTGAGTGTGAATTTCAGTTTTTAAAAGATCTATATGCCATGAAGAAATTATTTTTATTATGGAGTGTCAGTCTGTTGATGATACTTTCGGCAAAAGCACAATTGCCCGAACTGGCAGGCGTTTCCCAGAACTTTTCAAACGCCCCTTATTATCTTCCCGGTTCTCAGGCGGTAGATACCACGCTTTTTGTGGTACGCTATCAGTTTGCCTATCCCCGGGCATCCGGGAGTAAGCTGGTCAGCCAGACCGATGTGCTTCAGTTTGAAATCGGAAAGCGTATCAGTAAAACGTATTCTTATAATCTATATCTGCTGGAACGGAACAGAACCTATCAGGAAAAGAATCAGGTAAAGTATAGTATGTACTATGTGCCCTATACTATATATGGAAATTATCCGTCCGGACAATTGACCGAAGAAAACCGTGTCCCCAATTCGGTGATGTTGCAGGGAGCGGTGCAGATGATTTCCTATACAGAACCAACCCCTTCGATGGAATGGCAGCTGTCGGAGGAAACGGATACGATAGCCGGTTACGTTTGTCAGGTAGCTCAATGTCGATTTAGAGGCCGGAACTGGAAAGTATGGTTTACGTCCGAGCTTCCCGTGGCTTTTAATGTATGGAAGTTCCACGGTCTTCCCGGCTTAATCTTGCGCGCGGCAGATGCTACCGACAGTTACCGGTTTGAGGCATTGGAGATAAAGAACGAGCAAGTGCCCATCCTTTGGTATGATTATAAGGCGGAAACCAAAAGCAGGGCAGCCTGGCATAAGCTGGAGGCTGATTTCTATAAACATCCGGCTAACTATTTTTCACAAGGCGGAAAACTCATGATTATGGGTGAAGCAGGGAAAAAAATAGAACCGGACAGCTGGACTTTGCCTTATGATCCGATAGAAATCGAGTAACTTATTGCCAGACTGGTTGTGTCTTTTTATTAAACATGGAATAACTTGATTATAGTGTGGAATGAAAAAGATTGTTTATATTATTATATTTTGTTTAGTCGGCTGTGGACTTCCACCTAAGATGTGCGAAAGACTTGCATGGCGAGGAGTTGATACAGACACTGGATAGTCTGATGGTGCCATGAAGAAATTTCCCTATTATATACAGCACGATGTAATGGACTGCGATAATCTGAACTATTTTAAAGCCTATGCTTATGATATATGTATGTCTTATTTTATCGGTTCCGGCCAATCTGTTTCTTTCTTTTCATTTGTTTTTTTATCCGTTGCCGGTTTATAAATGATAAATTCTACTTATCTTTGTAGTA
>LinusII_BA0109CM-p1__coassemble_915_pt1 | contig 67863 bp, 60 predicted proteins | sample LinusII_BA0109CM-p1__metabat2_high_PE_035 | metagenome-assembled genome bin LinusII_BA0109CM-p1 | reverse complement strand
ATAGTGAACGGATATCCCCGTTTTGGGTGAACGGATATCAACCGTTTTCAGCAATAGTATTTCCGTTCTTATCCTCTATATGAATGTTAGCACACGATAGTGGAAAATTGAATAGAATTTGGAGTATATAGCTATTATCATTTACATCTATTCCGTAATTTAAAAGGCTGCGTGAAACTTTTTTTTACATCTAATTTCTTTTGTTTGGAATTTGATATTTCTTTTGCCGGTTTCATTAGCTGCTGCATTTATAGATGTAGTGAAAAATGCAGTCAAAAGAATTAATAGCAATTTTATTTTCATACTCATCTTCTTTTTGATTTGTTACTGAATGCAAAATTACTAAGAATAATATTTGTTATATCATAGTATGAATCACATCATATTATTATAAACATCAGATATAGAGATGTTTATAAATTAAGCAATCACATTTTAATGATTATTCTTTCATTCGTTCTTTTAAACGATATTTTCTTTGGGCAAGAGCATGTGTATCGGTATGTCCAAAACAGAGTGCAATGGCAAGATTGGAAAGTTTAGTTCTCGACATACATAAATATAGTATATCTTCGTCCGTTAATTTAGCATGTTTAATTTGTTGTTCTGAAATATAGTCTGAATAGATTTCCCAAACAGTTTTTTTTAGTTTACTTTGTTCTGCAGTTGTTAGAACCTTTAGCTCTTTTTTACTTATTACTTTTTGTTCTGATAGCTTGTATATTTTTTTGTAAATATCACTTTGCTCAAATAACCAAGTACGTAGTGTTTCTTTTTCTTCTTCTAACTTTTGTATTCGATTTTCATGAGTACTTATTTCTTTATGGAGGGATTCTGTTTCTTGCTTAAAGTTTGTTTTTTCTTTTTTTAGTAAAGTGATAGTGTATAGATTTTCTTTTATAGAATCTTGGAGTATGGCAAGTTGTTTTTGTGCTAAATTAAATCTTTGTTTATTTATGAGTTGTTGTCTTTTACGTTGGTTAATACGAATTTGAAAGAAAAATGCAATAAATAAAGTGATGAATATAAAACCTATGCTTATGTGTCTAATAAGATTTTTATTCTTTTCTTTTTCTTCTTTAATTTTGTTTTGTATATCATATTGATGAATCAATTGTTGAATGTCTGTAGCACGTTCTGATAGATAGATGGAGTCTGCCAACTCAATAAATTGGTATAAAATATCTGTACAAGCTTCATAGTCTTGTTGTGCCGCTTTGATATAAGATAAATTTAAAAGGATAGAGGCTTTCCCATTAATGTCTGTATTGTGTTCTTTAGCTTTATTTATGTAGTATTCTGCTGAATCTTTTTCTTCTTTGTCGTATAATATACCTCCTATGTTGTTATAGTATATGCTTTTATTCTCATTGAAAGGCAGCCAGTGTATTGCTAATTTAGCATAATATAGTGCTGAATCATTGTTTTCTTTGCAAGAGTATTCTGCACTAATATTGAGAGCTATTGTACTGATCATAGTAGAATCATTTGATTGTTTAGCATGTTTTAGGGCATGAAACTGACAGATAAATGCAGAATCTTTTTTTTCGATAGTTGCATAATATGCACCAAGTCTGTTTAATGCTATAGCTTTGTCTTTGTCTGTGAAGCAGTATTTCTGGAATTCCCGATAAGTCTTTCCTGCTTTTTCATATAAGTTTGCATCCATGTATTCATTTCCCAACGAGCATAGTAAGTGCCGTTTGATTTCTAGTTCTTCGGGATATTTTTCGATGATGCCCAATCCTTCCAGGAAGAAGTTTACGGCCCGTTCGCTTTGTTCCATTTCCACTTCCAGCCTTCCTTTATAGAGCAGGGCTATGGCTCGTTCTTTGCTGTCGCGGTCATAATAATCCAATGCAACATCCAGCAGCGAGTCGCAGGGCAGCAGTGACTTAACACATTTATCGGTGGCAGCCGCCCATAGTAGGGCATAGCGGGCCGTTTCTTTATCCGTCCAGCTGGCAGAGGGCAGGTGCGATTGCAGCAGTTGCCAGGCACTGTCGGGCTGCTGTGCGGTAATCAGTGAATCAGCCCGTAGCAGTTCAGGTTCGACATGCGTACTGCCGGTGGAGCAGGAGATTAACAGTGCTGATGTAATCAGCCATGCAAAAATGTTTACTGCATAAATAAGTTTTATTCCTCTCATAGCATTTACTTTGCGCAAATATAAATATTTGTTTTTGAACGGTCAATGCCTGGCTGGGTGTGGAAAACTTATTTGTACAAAAGCAGCAAGGAAGTGTACTTTCGTAGAACACTTCCTTGCTTTTCTATAAGACTCTACTCAAGCCCTTCCAGTAGTCTTTTCAGTACCACTGTGGCCGATATTTCGCGGTTGGCAGCTTCTGGAATAACCAGGCTTTGCGGACTTTCTATCACTTCGTCGGTTACTATCATGTTGCGGCGCACGGGCAGGCAGTGCATGAAGTAAGCATGGTTGGTAACGGCCATCTGGCGGTCGCTCACGGTCCAGCTGCGGTCCTGACTTAAAATCTTTCCGTAGTGTTCGCCGGTATAGGCTGCCCAGTTCTTGGCATAGATGAAGTCGGCGCCTTCAAATGCTTTCATCTGGTCATATTCTACGCGGGCATGGCCTACGAATTGAGGGTCCAGCTCATAGCCTTCGGGGTGGGTGATGACGAATTCATAGTCTGTGGCATTCATCCATTCGGCAAAGGAGTTGGGCACGGCTTGCGGCAGTGCACGCGGGTGAGGAGCCCAGGTCATGACAACTTTGGGGCGGGCGGTCTTCTTGTGCTCTTCGATGGTGATGAGATCGGCAAAGCTTTGCAGCGGATGGCGGGTGGCTGCCTCCATGGAGAATACCGGCCGGCCGGAGTGTTGGATAAACTGGTTGAGGATGACTTCATTGTAATCGTCTTCTTTGCTTTCAAACCGGGCAAAGGAACGCACGCCAATCACATCGCAGTAGCACGCCATAACGGGGATGGCTTCGAGCAGGTGTTCGGGCTTGTCGCCGTCCATGATGACCCCCCGTTCGGTTTCCAGTTTCCAGGCTCCCTGGTTGATGTCGAGCACCATGACGTTCATGCCTAGGTTGAAGGCTGCTTTCTGGGTGCTGAGACGGGTTCTCAGGCTGGAGTTGAAGAAAATCATCATCAGGGTTTTGTTTCTTCCCAGTTCTACATATTTAAACCGATCTTTTTTAATTTCAAAGGCTTCATCCAGTGCAGATTTCAGGTTGCCGATATCTTGCACGCAAGTAAATTTCTTCATATTTGTATCTATCATGTTTATTCTAATATAATTCTTTCTACATGTACATTCTCATTTAAAAAAGTAGAGGCGGATTCGCAGAACTTCTCTTCGGACTCTGTGGTATAGTAGCGGCATGAGTACCCTTGGGTGCATCGGGCAGCCATATCCGGGTGCCGTTTCAAATAGTCCATCAAGCTGGTAGCAACGAGTTCGCCCTGGGCAATGATTTGGACCGAGGCAGGCATGTATTGCCGGATTTTGGGCAGCAGTAACGGGTAATGGGTACATCCCAGAATGACGGTATCAATCAGGCTGTCTTTGTTCAGTAACTCCTGAATATATTTATTTACAAAATAGTCGGCCCCTAGGCCTTGGGCCTCATTGTTTTCAACCAAAGGAACCCAGAGCGGGCAGGCATTTCCGCTGACTTGTATGTCTGGGAACAGCTTGCGGATTTCCAGGGGATAGGATTCAGACTTAATAGTTCCGGTAGTGGCTAAAACACCTACATGCCGGCTTTTCGTCATGTAGCCGATGCATTCTACGGTTGGGCGGATAACTCCTAATACCCGGCGGTGTGGGTCCAGTTGAGGCAGGTCATTCATCTGTATGCTTCGCAAGGCTTTGGCTGATGCCGTATTGCATGCCAGGATGACCAGATGACAGCCCATTTCAAAGAGTTTAGTCACTGCCTGGAGGGTAAATTCGTAGACTATTTCAAAAGAACGCGAACCATAGGGGGTGCGTGCATTATCGCCCAGGTAAATATAGTCATATTGGGGTAATGCTTCTCTGATTTTGGATAGAATAGTCAGTCCGCCGTATCCAGAATCAAATATGCCAATCGGTCCGGGTGATGTAGGTAGAGAAAGTTTCATATGTTCGTTTTTTTGTTGCGGTAATCCGCTTGAAAAACCGGTTTCTAAAGAAATGGATAAAGCGGATTGAGCGGTTGTCTTAAACTCGCTTAATCCGCTTTATCAGCTATATTCTGGAGTAATCCTTTTATTTGATACCCAGCTGAGCTTTTACTTTAGCTGTTACATCGATGCTTTGAGTACCAATGAACGGGATAGAAGTTCTGGCTACGTCGAAGATATAGATAACACCTTCTGCCTTACCTACTGCCTGAATAGCATCTTCCAGTTTCTTGTAGATAGGAGCCATGGCATCATTCTGAGCTTTCTGCATAGATTGAGCAGCTTCCTGCTGGAACTGTTGTTGGCGTTGAGCCATGTCCTGGATTTCTTTCTGACGGCGTTCTGCAATATTTTTCGGCAGAGAATCTGCTTGCTGCAGGAATTCCTGGTATTTCTTGTTCAGTTCAGCTTCACCAGTTTCCATCTCTTTTTGATACTGTTTAGCCAACGCATCCATATCAGCTTGCGCTTTTGTAAATTCAGGCATAACAGTAATTACTTCTTGTGAGTTCATGTGTGCAAATTTAGCTTGAGCCATCGCTCCCAAAGGAAGGATAATCATGGCTACTACCAAGGCAATTTTCTTTAGCATAATCTTCATTTTTTGATTGTTATTATTGTTCTTCTGTTTTTATTCGCTGGCAAATATATGCAATTAATTTGAATATCCTAATCTGGCCAATACTTCATGGCTGATATCAATATCGGGCGAAGCGTAGATCAAGCTGCTTGCTGAGGCTCTGTCTACCACAGCAGCATAGCCTTTCTGTTGGGCAATAGCCTTGACAGCTTCATAGATTTTGTCTTCAATCGGACTAATCAGCTCTTTTTGTTTTTTGGCCATTTCTCCTTCCGGACCGAAATATTTCCGGCGGAGTTCAGCCGCAGCTTTTTCCTTGGCTACAATGGCATCTTCTTTTTGTTTACGCACAGCATCTGACATGCTTTTAGAAGAAGCCTGGTAATTTTGGTAGAGCTGTTTAGCTTCTTGTGAAAGTTTCTCCACCTCAGTTTGCCACTGTTTGGAGGATTGGTTCAACTGCTCATTGGCACGTTCATATTCCGGGATATGCTGGAAGATATACTCCATATCAACCAATGCGAATTTTTGCGCCTGCGCTGTGAAGCTGACCATCATCAGCGCTACCAAGATGAATAAACTCTTTCTCATAGTTGTCTAATTTTAGAATTCTTGTCCTAAGATGAAGTGGAACTGGCTTCCGCCATATTGTTTGGCTCCTAATACTTTATCAAAACCATATGCCCAGTCGATACCCATCATACCAATCATCGGCAGGAAGATACGTACACCTACACCTGCAGAACGCTTCAAGTCAAATGGATTGAACTTATTTACGTCATGCCATGCATTACCGGCTTCAACAAAGCCTAGTGCATAGATACTGGTGCTGGTTTCCAGCATCAGCGGATAGCGTAATTCCAGCCCTAAACGAGTATAAGCATAGCCTTCATAGCCATAAGGTGTCAATGAACTGTTTTCATAACCGCGGAGGGCAACACTTTCTGTGGCATAGCTAGAGTAACCAGTCATACCGTCACCACCCACATCGAATGTTTCGAAGGGTGATTTCTTATGCTTGTTGTAATGACCCAGCAAACCAAATTCTACACGTCCCATAATCACGGGAGTACGTTTTACAGTCATCGGGTCCATCAAGGGGATGTACACTTTGGATTTGAATTTCCACTTATGATACTCTACCCATTTGTGCATGCTGTTCATATCGTCTTGGTTGCTGGTGCTATATTTGCTATAGTCTTTACCGTCAAACAGGGAGTAGGGCGGAGTCAATTGGGCTGACAGTGAGAATTCTGAACCTTGGCGCGGGTAAATCGGGTTATCGATAGAGCTACGGGACAAGGTCAGATTCAAGCTCAAGTTGTTGCACTTACCATTGGTTACCGGGAAGTATTGCCAGTCGCGCAGAATGTAACGTTGGTATGATAATTCAGCAGTAACCTGGAAATAGTCATCCGGCCATTTCAAGCGCTTACCAAACATGACAGCCAGTCCCCACATCTGGATAGATTTATCTGGGTCATAGTAGTTTTCAAAACTGTTGTAGTTACCATAGTTATACATTCCATAGCCATACATTCCGCTATAGTAGCTATTGTAATAGCTGTTCATGTAAGCAGAGTTATAGTACTGGCTACTGATATCTGTCTGTCTGGAGTAGAAAGCTGATACAGAGAATGCATTCGGACGTTTACCGCCAAACCAGGGGTCGAAGAATGAAACACTGTAAGACTGGTAGTACTTGGCATTGGTCTGTCCACTGATGGTCAGTGTCTGTCCGTCACCCTGCGGCAAGATGCCTCGGTAGTTTTCACCCGGATGCAGTAAGTTGGCGAGTGAGAAGTTGGTAAACTTCAGACTCAGTTTACCGATGACACCCGTTTGTCCCCAACCGGCAGAAAATTCTACCTGGTCATTAGCCTTTGAAATCAGGTTATAGCCGATATCTACCGTACCATCTTCAGGTCTGGGCTTAATATCTGGTGTAATCTTTTCCGGGTCAAAGTGTCCCATCTGTTGGATTTCACGCATAGAACGCATCAAGTCTTCGCGACTGAACAACTGTCCAGGACGGGTACGGAGTTCGCGGCGTACCACGTTTTCATACAAGCGATCATTACCATTGATGCTGACTTTATTGATGGTGGCTTGGCGTCCTTCATAGATACGCATTTCCAAGTCAATCGAGTCGCCTACAATATTAACTTCTACCGGTTCCAAACTATAGAACAGGTAACCGTTATTATAGTACAGGTTACCGATAGCATCGTCATCCGTTTGTGTACGTTCTTCCAGAAGTTTCTGGTTGTAGACATCCCCTTTCTTCATGCGGAGCAGGAAGTCGAGCTGTTCGGAAGGATAAAGTGTGTTACCCACCCAGGTTACATTTCTCAGGTAGTATTTCTGTCCTTCTTCAATTTCCATATAGACATTGACTGTGCGGTCATCGTACGGTGAAATACTATCTTTCACAATCATGGCATCACGATATCCCAGCTCATTATATTTATCGATGATCAGCTGCTTGTCGGCCTCATAGTTTTCTTCTACAAATTTCTTGGTCCGGAACAAGTTGATGAGTTTACCTTTTTCATTGGTTTTTTTCATCACCCGTTTCAGCTTTTTGGTTTTAATGGCTTGGTTACCTACAATGGTAATTTCATGTACCTTTACTTTTTCCTTCTTATCAATGCTGATATCAACCAGAACTTCGTTTTCCTTTTCCGGATTATCTTTCTGGCTGATAATTACTTCTGCATTCTTAAATCCCTTATCGTCAAAGTAACGTTTAATCAAGGTCTTGGCACGGTCAATAGCATTGGGAGTAATCTGATTCCCTTTCAGCAAAGCTACGCGTGCTTCCAGATCTTCTCTTTCAGATTTTTTTACACCGTGATAACGGATATCCGACACACGCGGACGCATGGTAAGATGGATAGTCAACCAGATTTTATCTCCTTCTATTTTATCCGCTACAATGCGTACATCCGAAAAAAGACCATGACGCCAATAGCGTTTACAAGCCTGGGTGATTTCATCACCAGGTACTGTAATAATCTGTTTTTTCGCCAATCCAGAAAGCCCGATGATGACATAGTCTTCATAATTTTTAGCACCTTCTACCTGGATGTCTGCAATTTCATATTTTTTGGGTTGTCCGGAATAGAGAATAACCGGCTTCTCAGTTTCCTGACCCAAGTTTGCATCTTGTGCCGATGCATTCAGCGCACAGCCAAAGATACAAAGTAATGTAGCGAGTAGGGTATATATTCGATAATGCATGTATATTAGAATTATAAAAGTTTCGGTTTAACTGATTTGTTCACTGGTTTTTCCAAATCTGCGTTCCCGCTTTTGGAAGTCACAGATCGCTTTCTTAAACTCTTCCTCTCTGAAATCAGGCCAGAATGTGTCACAGAAATACAGTTCTGAATAGGCGCATTGCCACAGCAGATAATTACTTAAGCGAATTTCGCCTCCGGTGCGAATCAGCAAGTCTGGATTTGGCATATCATGCGTGGTGAGATGATCCGATATGACAGTACTGTCTATCTCTTCAGGTTGAAGTGCCCCTTGTTTTACCAATTGTGCAATTTTTCGCATGGCTTCTGTAATTTCCCAATGAGAGGAATAACTCAAGGCCAAGACTAGACACATGCCGGTGTTGTGAGCTGTATGATTTATGCAGTCATTCAAACGATCTATCACATAGTCTGGCAATTTGCTCATGTCTCCAATAACCTGAAAGCGGATATTGTTTTTCATAAAGGTTTCTTCCTTAATGCTTTCAAAAAGGATCGACATGAGGGCTGCTATTTCTTGGGAAGGCCGATTCCAGTTTTCTGTGGAGAAGGTGTATAGGGTCAGATATTTTATCCCTAAGCGGGCAGCTTCTTCTGCGATGATGTGTACGGTTTCTGCGCCAGCCTGATGGCCGTAACTGCGTTCATGTCCACGTAGCTTAGCCCATCGTCCGTTGCCATCCATGATGATGGCAACATGTTGGGGAATCCTATTTAAATCGATTTGCTCTGTGTGTTGCATTTCCTTATACTTTCTATTAATAATCGTAGCCGAATTTATTCAAACGGCCGCGCCATATGGTATTTTTGTTTTGTTCTGAATTACCACCGGTTATTATCCAAATGTATTGTTCTGAATCAATGCAAGTGGTAAAGTTTCCTTGGGTAGCCAATTCCTTCGGCAAGAAGAATTTTTTATCGGCTTCATACCAGGCCAATCGGTTTTGCGAAGCGTAAATATAGTTCAGCGTTTCGCCAAAGATGTAGAATTTTTTATCATAGTGCATGACTGCCGGGTTATGTCCGACTTTTTCAGTCAAGCAGTAGCTGGCATAGTCTGTGTCAGGATTGAGAGCAGTCCAATTTCGTCCGTCATAGGCCCAGGGTATGATGCGGGTTGCATCTTGGGAGGTACGGCCTACAATCATGACTTGTTCCAGTAAATTGGCAGTTTGGTATTCTGTAGCATAGATGTTTTCTGTCGGGAAGCCTTCCGGAAGTTCGGTCTGCTGCTCCAGATTCCATGCCGTTATTTCTTGATTAGTTTGAATCAGGTAAGATTTTCCGTCTTTTTGGAAAAGTCCTATTAAGGTATGATCATATCCACAAATCAGCGTTTGCAGTGTATAGTTTTCGGGCAGTATATCCAGAACGGTCCAGGTTATACCGTCAACCGACTGGTACAGCTGGTTGTTGACTACAGTATAAAGAACTTCCTGCAAATTGGAGACTGGTGTTTGGATGGTTTCCAACTTTACGAAATGTGGTAAGGATTCAAAAGCAACTCCTTGCAATGATTTCTGTTCCCATTGAGTGTATGCTTTGGTAGAATTCTGATAAAGAACTGTCTGATGGTTGTCACCCAGAACATACATCAGCAACCGGTCTTGTAGCGTAATCGTTTTCTGGTGGTTGGCCAGCGAATTTGAAGGCAGTCCGTTCATAGACATGGATTGCCAGTTCATAGAGTCTGGATGATGTTCAAAAACCCTTAAATAAAGAGTGTATTCGCGCATGGTGGTCATATCGGGTGCATGCACTTTAAACTTCAGACCATTTGTATCGCCTTTGTATTGTTCATTAATTTTGTTGATAGCTCCTCTTAAATCCTGATGAGCTGTTAAGTTCAGTACCGTATCCGTGGTCAACCCGGATGTAATGTATCCGGCTACTTGGAAGGTATCAATCAAAATACTGTCAAGAAGTGTATCAGCTCCTACTGGAAGAGGTTCCAGATTGTAAATTTTCCGGTTTAGCTGATCTATGGCAAATGGATAATGTTTTCCATGAATTGTATCCAAGCCAAAAGCATGTACCGTGGCATTTGAACTTGCGATATAGGTATCTTCAGAGTCAAGGCATGAGCTGACAGCTATGCATACAAACAGGAAACAGGCGATGATTGATAAAAAGTTTATTCTCATTTCTTGCAAGATAGTGTTTATTTACAAGTTGCAAAAATAGGAACAATTTTTTCTATAAACAGCAAAAAGGGGAAGTTTTATATAAATTTATAGTTAAAAGAGCCATTTTCTTTTTATGGAAAAGGCTCTTTTGCTTTTGTTCTGATGAATTATCAGTTGTTTATTATGCGTTTTCCCGTAGTTTTAACCGGGTGATCCGGCAGATATCATGTCCAAAACGCTTTTCTCTCTCTATGGGATAGTTTGGGAAAACCGACGGAGCTTTGACTCCACTTCCCAAGCATATGGGACTTTGTTCTACATAGATTTCATCCCACAAGTTAGCCTCAATCAGAGATTGGATTAAATAGCTGCCTCCTTCTACCAGGAGTGATTGCTGGTTTCTTTCATACAACACCTGCATCATTTGGGGTAATATGTTTTGATGCCAGTCTAGTTGGATGTATTCGAGGTTTGGGTACGACGGGTGCTTTTCCTCGGTAAAGACCAGGGTTGGTATGCTTTTGTCAAAGAGGTGGAGTGAAGCAGGCAGTTCTAATCGGCGGTCAATGACCAGACGAAGGGGAGAATGCCCGTACCAGTTTCTCACCGATAGGCTCGGATTGTCGAGCAGGGCTGTGTGTGTGCCCACCAGGATGGCGCTGTGTTCTGCACGTCTTTTATGCACCAACATGGACGTGAGAGGATTGGATAAAATGACCGGTTGTCCGTCTGTGCGAAGTCTGTCTATGTATCCATCGGCGGATTCTGCCCATTTTAAAGTGATGTAGGGACGATGATCAGTGTGAAAAGTAATGAAGCGGCGGATTAAAGCTTTGCATTCCTCTTCTAATACTCCTACAAAGACTTCTCTTCCAGCATCTTTGAGTTTCTGGATACCTCGGCCTGCTACTTTCGCAAAAGGGTCCTGGCAGCCAATGACGATGCGCGGTATTTGTTTTTCAATAATTAAATCGGCGCAAGGTGGGGTTTTGCCGTAGTGGGAACAAGGCTCCAGGCTGACATAAATGGTACTTTGTTTCAAGAGTTCGGGATTTTTTACGGAGCGAATGGCATTCACTTCGGCATGTGCTTCTCCGCAGCGTACATGATACCCTTCGCCTATAATGACTCCATTACACACTATGACGGCTCCTACTACGGGGTTGGGAGCAGCCAGGCATAGACCGTTTCTAGCCAGTTCAATGCATCGCTTCATGTATTTTTCTTCTTCAGTCATGGTTCTATACATCGGATTAATTTTTAATTTTGCAGGTCGAAATCAACCCTTGTCTTAATGATGAATAAAATAGCTACCCGTATTTGCGAACAACTGCAATCTGTTTATGGCCGTTCCGAAGCATTGGCTTTGGCACGGATTATCTGCTGTGAGTGCCTAGGGCAAAGTGCGGTAGATTATTATGTGGGCAAAGATATGATTTTATCTTCAAAAGATGAACAGAAACTGGCAGACATTCTGCAGCGTCTGCTTTGTTTTGAGCCCATGCAATATATACAGGGCACGGCGCCCTTTTACGGACGGACTTTTCAGGTAAGTCCGTCCGTATTGATACCTAGGCCGGAAACAGAAGAGCTGGTGGAAGAAATTATAAAGCGTTCAGCTCCGGATGTGCGCATATTGGATATAGGTACGGGTAGTGGTTGCATTGCCGTAACTTTGGCCTGTGAACTTCCCGGTGCTTCAGTAATGGCTTGGGATATTTCGGAAGAAGCTTTGCGTCAGGCTCAAATAAATAATGACCTGCAGGGAGCTAAGGTGGCTTTTAAGCTATGTGATGTGTTGAATGATATTCCGTTGGAAACTGCCTGCTTTGATGTGCTGGTAAGTAATCCTCCTTATGTATTGGAGCGGGAAAAACAGGAAATGGAACGTAATGTCTTGGATTGGGAACCAGCATTGGCTTTGTTTGTTCCTGATCAGGACCCGCTTTTATACTATCGTCGGATAGGACAGTTAGGGCGTGAACTGCTGGTGTCAGGGGGAAGGCTTTATTTTGAAATTAACCGGGCATTTGGCTCTCAGACGGTAGCCATGCTTCGCGAACAGGGATATAATTCTATAGAACTATTGAAAGATATGTCCGGAAATGACCGGATGGTAATAGCAGAAAGATGATAGAAATAACAGAAGATGATGCTTTAGGCAGAATGATGGCCTATTGTGCTTCGGCTGAGCACTGCCGGGCCGAAGTAGTAGAGAAAATGCAGCGTTGGGGGTTGCCTTACGAAGCCATTGACCGTGTGGTAGATCGACTGGAACAAGAGCGTTACCTAGATGAAGAACGCTATTGCCGGGCTTTTATCCGTGATAAATATTTGTTTGCCAAATGGGGGAAAATTAAAATCGGGCAAGCGCTGCAGCTAAAGAAAATCCCATCAGCCATATACCGTCCTTATCTCCTTGAAATTGATGAGGATGAATACTTGGCAGTACTTCGTAAATTGTTGGATACCAAACGGAAAAGTGTTCGTGCAGAAAGTGAATACGAGCTGAATGCCAAGCTGATGCGATTTGCGTTGAGTCGTGGGTATGAAACGAAAGATATATGCCGCTGTATAGACACTTCTGAAGAAAATGAAGATTGGGAGTGAAAAAATATTGGATTTCTTTTTCCTTTTCTCATTCTGTTTCCGTATTTTTGCAATGAATTTGAATTAATAAGTAAATAGTTCGTTAGCTATGAAAACTTTGGAAAGATTATTTGCAGAGAAGTTACTGAAGATTAAAGCAATTAAATTACAGCCGGCTAATCCCTTTACTTGGGCATCAGGTTGGAAGTCTCCGTTTTACTGTGATAATCGTAAAACCCTCTCTTATCCGTCTCTTCGTAATTTCGTAAAAACAGAAATTACGCGTCTTGTAATGGAACGTTTTGGACAAGTAGATGCTATTGCCGGTGTGGCAACAGGTGCTATCCCTCAGGGCGCTCTGGTGGCTGATGCGTTGAATCTGCCGTTTGTGTATGTACGTTCTACTCCGAAAGATCATGGTTTGGAAAACCTGATTGAAGGTGAACTCCGTCCTGGTATGAAGGTGGTTGTTATTGAAGACCTTATTTCTACAGGTGGTAGCAGTCTGAAGGCTGTGGAAGCAATCCGCCGTGATGGATGTGAGGTAATCGGTATGGTAGCTGCTTATACATATGGCTTCCCTGTAGCAGAAAAAGCATTTAAAGATGCCAAAGTAACATTAGTTACTCTGACTAACTATGAAGCTGTGCTAGATGTGGCTTTGCGTACAGGTTATATCGAAGAATCAGATGTGGAAACACTGAATGAATGGCGTAAAGATCCTGCACATTGGGATGCTGGTAAATAATTGAATTATTATATATTTAAATAGTAGGACGAAAGAACCGTTTGGGGTGTTTTTATCTCAGACTGTTCTTTTGTCTTTTATAATAGATTGATTTATGACAAAATTTGAAAGCCAAGTGAAGTTTATTGCGGCTTCACAAACTGCCGTTTATGAGAAATTGTCCGATTTGAATAATTTAGAAAAGGTGAAGGACCGTCTTCCGGAAGATAAGGTGAAAAACTTGACTTTTGATGCTGATAGTATGTCGGTAGAGGTGTCTCCTGTAGGTAAAATTACTTTGAAGGTTGTGGAAAAGGAGCCTTGTAAATGCATTAAGTTTGCTTCTGCTGACTCTCCGCTATCTTTTAATCTTTGGATACAGATTTTGCCGGTCAGTGATGCGGAAAGCAAGATGAAGCTTACCATAGGTATGGATTTGAATCCTTTTATGAAGGCTATGGTGCAGAAGCCCTTGCAGGAAGGTCTGGAAAAAATGGCTGATATGTTGGCTCTGATCCAGTATTAAACTAGTAGAAACTTTTTAAAAAAGGTTGTTGTGGCTCAAAAACTTTGGGAGAAATCCGTTCAAGTGAATAAGGATATAGAACGTTTTACTGTGGGGCGTGACCGTGAAATGGATCTTTATTTAGCCAAGCATGATGTGCTTGGCTCTATGGCTCATATTACTATGCTTGAAAGTATAGGTCTGCTTACAGCAGAGGAACTGACACGGCTGCTGGCTGAAATGAAACAGATTTATCAGATGGCAGAACGGGGTGAATTTGTTATTGAAGAGGGAGTGGAAGATGTACATTCTCAGGTGGAACTGATGCTGACGCGTAAATTGGGTGATGTGGGTAAAAAAATCCATAGCGGTCGTTCGCGCAATGATCAGGTATTGTTGGATTTGAAGTTGTTTACTCGTGCTCAAATCAAGGAAATAGCAGAAGCTGTAGAGGAATTGTTTTATGTTCTTGTCAAGCAGAGTGAACGCTATAAATCAGTACTTATGCCTGGATATACTCATTTGCAGATTGCTATGCCATCGTCTTTTGGTTTATGGTTTGGTGCTTATGCGGAGAGTCTGGTAGATGATATGTTGTTTCTTCAGGCTGCCTTTAAGATGTGTAATCGTAATCCGTTGGGATCTGCTGCTGGTTATGGTTCTTCATTTCCGCTAAATCGTAGTTTGACGACTCGTCTATTGGGTTTTGATTCCATGAATTATAATGTGGTATATGCTCAAATGGGACGTGGTAAGTTGGAACGGAATGTGGCATTTGCTCTGGCTGGATTGGCTGGCACTATCTCAAAGTTGGCTTTTGATGCGTGCTTGTTTAATAGCCAGAATTTCGGTTTTGTAAAATTGCCGGATGAGTGTACAACAGGTTCTAGTATTATGCCGCATAAAAAAAATCCGGATGTGTTTGAACTGACTCGTGCTAAGTGTAACAAACTGCAGTCTTTGCCGCAACAAATCATGATGATTGCCAATAACTTGCCTTCTGGCTATTTTCGGGATTTGCAGATTATCAAGGAAGTTTTCCTTCCGGCATTTCAGGAACTGAAAGATTGCTTACAGATGACTACCTATATCATTAATGAAATGAAGGTGAATGAGCATATTTTAGAGGATGATAAATATTTGCTGATTTTCAGTGTGGAAGAGGTGAATCGTTTAGCTCGCGAAGGAATGCCTTTCCGGGATGCTTATAAGAAAGTAGGACTAGATATTGAAGCTGGACGTTTTACTCATGACAAGCATGTGCATCACACGCATGAAGGAAGTATCGGGAATTTATGCAATGTGGAGATCTCTGCTTTGATGCAGCAAGTAGTGGATGGCTTTCATTTTGAAGGAATGGAACAGGCAGAACGTAGTTTGCTTGGACGTGATTAACTCTATTTGTTGACGATTATTTGGATCCAAAACAGTAATATGGTACTTTTTTAATAGTATTTGAAAAAAAAGTGGTCTGAAATTTGGTGGGTATGGAGAAAAGTCTTATCTTTGCACCCGTTAAACAAAATGACCTGCGGAAATAGCTCAGTTGGTAGAGCATAACCTTGCCAAGGTTAGGGTCGCGAGTTCGAGTCTCGTTTTCCGCTCTTCTTTGAAAGGATGCTCGAATGGTGGAATCGGTAGACACGAGGGACTTAAAATCCCTTGGCCATTGCGGCTGTGCGGGTTCAAGTCCCGCTTCGAGTACATGATATTAAATTAAAAGCCTTGTAAATTAATGATTTACGAGGCTTTATTTTTTTATTTGCGGGCAAAATTCGGGTTAGCGGATTCTCGGGTCAGTAGAAATTTAGTGGGGATACGCATATAGCTTCGCAATGCGGAATAAAAAGAACTTCTTATCAGTATGAGGAAGTCTGTTGCATTTACAGCTTCCATAAAGCCTTTAGATTCGAAATGTGCGTCATGACTTAGTTTGGTGTTTATCTTTTCATCCAAACTGATATGAATCTCTTGAGAACTCTGTTCGACTCCAGAGGTAAGAAAGTAATCTAATATCTGAGTCGGCAACACAAGGCTGGCTAGTATGGTCAAATAATCGTTTTTTTTATAATGCGAAGTAAGCAATACTTCACGAGTATAAAAAAATAATCCCTATGAAAAATCTACTGATCCCCGAAATTTCGCGGGATATCAGAGAGTAACAAGTAGGATAAAACAAAAGCGACAACTGATCTTTATCAATTGTCGCTTTCAGTCGACTATCCTAACCAATTATCGAACAATTTCATAGCAGATTTACAGAAAATTCATGATTTTATCTGTTATTACCATATTCAATTAACAACGTAGGTGTAATGTATTTTTAGGGGAAAGCCTCTACAAAGGGCTGTAGAGGCTTTTATATACGTATCTCCTATCATGTTGTTTTTACTTTATAGTTTGTTTAATAAAAACGGTTTTTCGTTTTTCCCCATTTATTTTTTTTCTCTAAAAAAGACTTTACTATACTGACTTTTCTGACTTAGCTTACTATTTATATATAAATATTTGATGATATGAGAATTTATAGACAAATGGATGATGTGACCAAACTTCGCATTAGTCAAAGGCTAAAAGGTCGTTCTATGAGCGACAGCCATAAACAAGCTATCTCCAATAGTATGAAAGCTTATTGGGCAACCATACCCAACAAGCCAAACAATAATAATGAGAGTACAAACAATTCAAAAGATGAAACGAGTATGTAAACGAAAAGTAATGATAGATGCTTTGACGGTCTGTTTTGAGGTTATAGACCATTATCACTTAGACTGTATTTCCCAGCTTGATTATGGGGAAGCATACGACCTCTATGAGTTTCAATTATTCCGTATTGAGGGACGATATTATGATAATGTATATACCATTACCTATATGGATGATGATACGGAAATAGAATTCGGTCAATTGAAGTTTAATATCAGCCGAGGTGCTGAATTGGATAACTTTCACGAGAATGGAAATCTGAAAGTATGGATAAGCCTCAACAACCAAACCTTATATACAAAAGACCATTATAACCTTGAATTCATAGCAACTAAGTTAGGGTTAGAGCCTCACAATGTAACAACCTTAGACCTTTGTAAAGACACTCCTTTTAACGTAGGTAAATCAGTCCGTATGCTAATAAAGGATAAAACTGTTACAACCATTCTAAATGGCAAGAGAATTAAAGACCGTGATGAGGATAGACCCGAAATCACATATACATCAAGCGGTAGCCTAAACAAAACCGACAAATACATGACCGTCAATATCAAACAGAAAAATGCTATCAAAGACAAGAATCGTGGTGTAACAGTTGCTACGTACGATAAGGTGGCAGAGGTACATAATAGTTCAGGTAAAGATTACATACTCAACTACTATGGCAATCCTGCAAAGTTATATCGTACAGAAGTCCATTTAAATAATCAAGAGGTAAAAGATTATTTGGATAGCCGAGGTCTATTCTTTAATTACTATATGATTGATGAAGCTATGTTGGAAGATATGTTCTATCACCATTTAAATAGCGTAATTCGATTTGAAAAGGGTAAGAAGCGTATTGCTTGGGAGGATTTGTGTGGTCGGAGTGGCTACCAAATCCGATAGATATTTATAGTTTCGTAGAGCTATAACAACCACCTCTGTTGATATTGAAGTTATCTTCATAAGTGGTTATAAACTATTATATTAGTATCAAAAATAAAATGTATCATTATAATCAAATAAAATCGACTATAATGATACATTCTTTGTTTTATTTTAATCTAAAAGATTAAATTGATTTAGAATTTAACAAGGTCAAGGGTAATTCTGTATTTACCGCTTATTTGCGTATCTTTTGCCGTATCACTGCACATCTTTATATTAAATTTTCCTTCTACTACAGCACCGTCCTTTACTTCTTTAATAGATGTAACCGTATGCGTTCCGCTGTGGGAATCCCAATATCCATCACCACCTAGGTAAAGGAAACTGGTTGACAAATCTAAATTTTTATAGTTATAGCCACCGTTACCACTATACTCATAGAGGTTGTAAATACCGTATTCTCCAGGTTTGCATTTTAGAAGCTGGTTTAAATTTTCATAATGGCAGATGTTGAATTCAAAATCAAATCCATCTTCCTCGAATAATTCCATAGGTATTGTTGTTGCATACAACTCATCCCCGTCGTTTACGGGATACTGACCATACAAAGGAAATGGTACTTCTTTGTGATAGGTCTTTCCATTGATTGTGACTTCCAGAAAATCTCCGTTTGCATATCCATTGTCATCATCATCATCTGAGCATGATGTGCATGTGAGGGTTAAAGAACCAAGTAATACAAGTATTAAAAGTGAAAAATAATTTTTAGTCATAGTTGAAATATTAGTCATTAAAATTTATAGGTTGCTCCGATTCCAATTACAAATTGGTTAAAATTATCAATGAGTTGATATTTAAACTCTGCACCGATAGATAATTTATCAGTTAATTTATATTCTGCACCTGCACCAAAGTTAGCACAGAAGTTACCCGAGCTGGAAGAACCCTCATCGTCAGACATTTCTTCACCTTCGTAGTTCATACTCCATCCGTCTGGCATGTAATCTTCTAAGTCATCAGAAAATGATGCTTTAGTGTGGGCATAACCGATGCCGACTAATGGATATACTGTAAATTTGGGGGCAACATTAAACAGATAGTGAACATTGGCTGTAATGTCCCAAAGGTTAACACCATCTTTCTTTAAGTAATAGGTAAATGCAGGCTCTACGCGAATGGCGTTAGTGATACCATACTGGAATTTACCCGTAAATCCTACATTGCTAATTTCAGTGCCGTAATCAAGATTTAGACCTACGGCTTTAACACCTTTTTGAGCATAAACACTCATGCCTGCCATTAAAATGGCAACTAGCAATAAAAGTTTTTTCATAATTAAAAACGCAGTCTTAGGCTCTACAGACTATTTGTAGATGATTAACAAAGGGCATATAAATAAGAAGTGTGAGCCTACATTAGTCTTCATCTAAATGGTTGGCCTTCGACTGCCTGTACGATAGATAAAGAAAAAACAGCTCACACCTTTGGTTATATATGTTGGGGATACATATAACAAACCAAAGGAAGAACGTTCTTTGCTTATTCCAATCGTACTGTGAGTTGTCGAAGTTCACCATTTTGGAATGAATTGCTAAAACGCTTCCTAAATATATGTCTGTTGCTTATGCAACGCTGCAAATTTAAGAATTATTTAGCAAACGGTCGCCTTTGTGAGCTGTTATTTTTCCAATATTTGAAAAAGTTCTTCTTTAGAGGAGAATTGGTATATTTCTCCTTTAATTCTAATGAAGCCTTCTACTATATCATCATTCTGTTGTATGAACAGTTTTTGCACAGATACATTTAGCGCTTTGGCCATCTTTTCGATGGTGTCTAGTCTTGCATTTCCGTACATGGCTCGATTTAAACTTGCAGGGTCTATTCCCATTTCTGCGGCAAGGTCTTTTAATTGTTTATTCTGTTCCTTGCAAAGTTTCTTTATATTTTCAGCCAATACTTTTTCCATACATGATTTATTTAGTGCAAAAATAAGGTATTTGTTCTAAAAATCAAATATCATATCAGAAAATTAATTTTTTAATCAATCCTGATTTGTTTTACAATTGTCTTATATGTATATTTGCGGTGCAATAAATGATATTTAAAACAATCATGATGAAAACGGTGATTTTTGCAAGGGTTTCGACAAGTGTTCAAGAGTATGACAGGCAAGTTAATGAACTGACAGCATTAGCCAATAGTAATGGTTGGAGTGTTGAGGCTATATTTGCCGAGAAGATTTCGGGGGCAAAGGCAAATACAGTACGCACCGAATTGCTGAACATGATAAATTATGTTGAGGCGCACCGTATAGATAAAGTATTGGTAACGGAACTTTCTCGCTTGGGTCGTGATACCCTCCAAGTGTTAGAGGTAATTGAATTGCTGAATACTAAGGGTGTCAGCCTATACATTCAAAACTACAACATTGAGACCTTGACTAAAGATGGCAAGGTAAATGCGATGAGCCAATTTCTGATTACCATATTGGCAGAGGTGGCACGCATGGAGCGTAAAACTATACGGGAACGGGTAGAGAGTGGTTACAATAACTATCGAGCGAATGGTGGCAAGGTTGGTCGTAAAGTCGGTTATCAGAAATCGGAATCAATGATGAAAGAGCAGTACACAGAAGAAATTAAGCTCTTGAAGAAAGGGTATTCGTTACGGAACATCAGCAAGATTACGGGTACATCTATCAACACCATACGGAAGTGTAAGAGCCTCATCTAACTTGGTTTTTAATTTTCTTTTTGGTATATTTGGCATAGAGCGTTCTATGACATATTGAAAATATACTATTAGCAGGTTGTTTATTGCATTATTAATATATAGTATAGCCATTCCTTGAAGAAGTAGGTTTATTTGAAAAAACGCGAAAGGCGGCAGTCGGGTATTTACCAATTATCGGTTTACTGCTGTTGAATGGCTAATAAATACCAAATATAAGTGCTGATATGGCACATGTTAATTTTGATAGTTGATGTTTAACGAAGAAGAGTTAGAATCATATGGAGAGATATTTAATAAATTAGGTATAGATTGTGAGGAAGAACAGAGAAAAGTATTGGAGTTCTTCTATTCGGTAGGAATAATAGTTTTGAATCAAGGTAAATAAAAATAATACTATGAGTAAAAGTAAAAAAAATAAGGTAACAGAGTTTGCTAAACTAGAAAACAAGGTTGCGGCTTTATGGACGAGAGTGTCAACCGAAAAGCAAGAAAGAAATAATTGTAGTCTAGAGAACCAACAGCGTATTTGTAGAGAATACGCTGAGCGTTATGGTATCACTATCAAAAAAGAATTTGGTGGTACGCATGAGAGTGCTAAGACGGAAGGTAGGATGTATCGAGAAATGATAGCAGAGGTAGCAAGAGATAAAGAGATAAACATCATCCTGGTTTATTCATTTGACCGTTTTAGTAGAGCAGGGTCAGAAGCTATTATGACAAAGGCTTATTTGAAGGCCAAAGGCATTTATGTTATATCAGCCACCCAGGCCACTGACCCAGATAGTGCTGCTGGTACATTTATGGAAAACATTCTATTCTTGTTTAATCAATTCGAGAATGATTTACGTAAAGATAAATGTGTAACAGGTATGAGGGAATGCTTGAAGAAGGGGTATTGGTTCGGAAAGGTGCCGTTAGGTTATGACCGTAAAAAGGTTGGTCGTGAGCATATCATTACCATCAATGAGGATGGTAGAAAGTTAAGGAATGCCTTTCTATGGAAGGCAAATGATGGGTTAGGTGATATTGCTATAGTAGATAGATTGAAGTCTTTGGGGTTGGATGTTGACCGTAAGCATCTGAATAAGATACTTCATAATCCTTTCTATTGTGGTTATATCAAGCACAATTTGTTAGGTGATGAGGTTATTAAAGGTAAACATGAGCCATTGATTGATGAGGCTATATATAATAAGGTAAATGGTCTTTCAAATGTTGGCTATGAACATCGAGAGGTTACGGACGAGTTTCCATTGAAGCGTCATGTGCTTTGTTCTGATTGTAATGGCTATCTAACTGGTTATACAGTGAAAGCAAGAGGTCGTAATTACTATAAGTGTAACAAAAAGGGGTGTAAGAGTAATCATAGTACGGATAAGATGCACGCTAAGTATGTGGGGTTATTAAACAGTTATCAGATACCACAGGAGTTAATTCCTGTACTTACAGGGGTGTTTGAGAAAGTTTATATGGAAAGCAATGATATGAAGACGGAAACACGCAGGATGCTCTTAAAACGCCAAACTGAGTGTAAACAGAAGTTAGAAAGAGTGCAAGTCCGCTATGGATTGGGAGAAATCAGTGAGGAAGTTTACCGAACGACCTTGAAACATTTGAGCACGGAGATGGCAGAAGTTGATAAGGGGTTGGAAGAAGCCAATAAAAATTTATCGAACATGGGTAAATATATAGATGAAGCTATTGCAATGTCTTGTAAATTAGGTGATTTATGGAGTGCTGGTAGCTTTGATAGCCGACAAAGCTTGCAGAAATTGATGTTTCCGACGGGTGTTTTGTTCGACAAGGAAAATGATAGTTATCGAACAGAGAACGAGAATGAAGTATTTAAGATATTCCGTAGACTATCAGAGAGTTACAGTTGTAATAAAACAAAAGCGACAACTGATTTTCATCAATTGTCGCTTTCAGTCGGAATGAGGCGACTCGAACGCCCGACCCCTACGTCCCGAACGTAGTGCGCTACCAACTGCGCTACATTCCGATTGTCATCTTGAAGCTTTTAGTGGTGCTCCTTTTATTTTGACGGTGCAAAAGTAGGCAAAACCTTTTAAACCTACAAATTTTATCCAAACTTTTTTTCAAAAAAAAGTAATAAATCTCTTTTAGAAGACTGTTGGGCTGTTTTTTTACATTTGGAGAATGTTACTTTCTACTAAATATCAATGTTTTTTGTCATGACTCAATAAATATATAAAACCGTTTTATTAAATTTGCGCAGATAAATTAAATTTTTTATTAATTAAGAATTGTACTAACTCTACTCTTTCGATTGTATTATTATAAAGTCCAGATTTTAATATAAAATGAAACATCATGAAAAACAGGATTCTTTTACTTCTTTTTGGTGTCTGCTGTGTATATTCACTTTGGGCAGCAGATACTTCTGAAGTGATATATCTTCATCAAGGTTGGCAGTTTGCTCAAAGAGGCAGCGGTCAGTGGCGGTCGGCTATGGTGCCTGGTACAGTTCATCAAGACTTGTTGAACCATAAGTTGTTACCAGATCCGTTCTTTGGTACTAATGAAAAAGACATTCAGTGGGTAGAAAATAAAGATTGGGAGTATAAGACCACATTTACGGTAACAAAGGAACAGCTTGCTAGAGATGGAGCCTTGATGACATTCGCGGGGTTAGATACTTATGCAGATGTTTTTTTAAATGGTTCGTTGCTCCTAAAGGCTGATAATATGTTTGTGGGGTATTCGTTGCCGGTGAAGAATTATCTTCGTCAAGGAGAAAACCGTTTACACATTGTTTTCCGTTCGCCTATCAACGAAACTTTGCCGCAGTGGGAATCCAATGGTTTTGATTATCCGGCAGATAATGATCATCATGAGAAGCATCTGAGTGTGTTTTCTCGCAAGGCTCCCTATAGCTATGGCTGGGATTGGGGAATCCGGATGGTGACTTCAGGTATCTGGCGTCCTGTCATGTTGCGGTTTTATGATGTAGCTACTCTTGATGATTATTGTGTCCGTCAGATTTCACTGAATGATGAACGGGCTGATCTTTCCAACCAGTTGGAAGTAAATAATGTATTAAATCATTCTGTAGAAGCAGACATCTCGGTTTCTTGTTCGTTGAAAGGGGGAGAGCCAATAGTGTCTACTCGTAAGTTTCTATTAAAGCCTGGCGTCAATCTGATAGAGTTAGGGCTGACGGTGCCGAAACCTGTACGCTGGATGCCTAATGGCTGGGGAGAAGCGGTGCTTTATGATGTAGAAGCCGTGGTAAACTGCCAGGGCAAGGAGGTAGCTTCCAAGCATCGTCGCATTGGCTTGCGCACCATTCGGATGATCAACGAAAAAGATGAATATGGTGAATCTTATTATTTTGAAGTAAATGGTATTCCTATGTTCGCTAAAGGTGCCAATTTTATTCCCAATGATATTTTGTTGCCTAATATGACTGATGAGCGTTATCGACAGCTATTTCAGGATATTAAGGCAGCCAATATGAATATGATTCGCGTCTGGGGAGGCGGAACTTATGAAGATGACCGATTTTATGATTTAGCCGATGAAAACGGAATTTTGATTTGGCAGGATTTTATGTTTGCTTGTACGGCTTATCCTGGAGATGATACATTTTTGCAGCGAGTGGCACAAGAGGCCGATTATAACATTCGTCGTCTGCGTAATCATGCCTGCTTGGCTATGTGGTGCGGTAATAATGAAATTTTTGAAGCCATGAAGTATTGGGGATGGCAGAAAAAATATTCAGAGCCGGTGTATCAAGAGTTATGGAGCAATTATGATAAATTGTTCAAACAATTGTTGCCAGCTAAAGTAAAGCAATGGGATGAGGGACGTTTTTATGTACATTCATCCCCTTATCTGGCCAATTGGGGGCGTCCCGATTCCTGGGGCTATGGCGATAGCCATAATTGGGGTATTTGGTATGGACAGAAAACTTTTGAGTCATCGGATACAGAGATTGGACGTTTTCAAAGCGAATTCGGTTTTGAATCGTTTCCCGAGATGAAGACCATTTCTACATTTGCCACTCCTTCTGATTACCATATCTTATCAGAAGTCATGAAATGGCATCAGAAAAGTTCTCAAGGGAACGATCTGATTCATACTTATATGGAGCGTGATTTCCGTGTACCTGAAAAATTTGAAGATTTTGTTTATGTGGGTTTGGTATTGCAGGGACAAGGTATTCGGTACTGTATGGAAGCGCATCGCCGTCACCGTCCGTACTGTATGGGTACGTTATATTGGCAGCTGAATGATAGCTGGCCGGTGGTATCTTGGTCTAGTATTGATTATTACGGTAACTGGAAGGCTTTGCATTATCAGGCTAAAAGGGCCTTTGCTCCGTTGATTATTAATACTGTGCAAGAAGAAGATATGGTGAATGTCTATCTGTTGTCTGATTGCCTCGAAGAGCAGTCTGATTTGATGCTTGATATGCGGTTGATGGATTTTAGCGGCAAGAATTTGGCTCGCTATCAGGCTCAGGTAGCTGCTCCTGCCAATAGTTCCGTAAAGGTATATGCTAAAGCGTTAAAAGAGTGGGGAGGAGATAAGCAGCGGAAAGAACGATTTGTGTTACTGACTTTGAAGGACAAGAAAGGTAAAGAAATAGCTCGTGATGTGCATTATTTTTATGCTACAAAGAATCTGAATCTGCCAGAAACTACGGTGAAATATCGTTTGAAGGTGATGGATGGTCGTTGTGAAGTAACTCTGTCGTCTGCTAAATTGGCAAAAGATGTTTTTATACAGATACCTTATCAAGGAGCCCGGTTTACCGATAATTTCTTTGATCTGCTTCCAGGTGAAAAGCAGACTATTGTGATAACTTCTCCTGAAATAAAGAAGGGGATTGATCCTCAGATTACCTTAAAACATATTCGTGAAACTTACTAACAATCAAATCTATAACCTAAAAACTAAAGATTAAATGAACAACCTATTGAAGATGGCCGGCTGGATGGCCTTTACAGGATTGATGGCGGCATGTTCTGGACAGAAGAGCATGGCCGATTACCAGGTAATTCCTGCACCTCAGGAAATTACGATGGCTGATGCTGGGGAGTTTACCTTGAGCAACCGTGTGAAAATTGTATATCCTCAGGATAATGAGGCAATGCAGCGTAATGCAGCTTATTTGGCTGAGTATTTGAAGAAAGCTACAGGAAAGGACTATGTGCAGGAAGCAGGTACTGTTGGAACTGGAAATATCTTGTTGGCGCTGAATCCTGCTTTGGGTGAGCCGGAGTCTTATCAATTGAAGGTCACTAAAGAAGGAGTGATTATCGAAGGGGCTGATGAGGCTGGTGTTTTTTATGGTATTCAGACTTTGAGAAAGTCTATTCCCATGGTAGAAGGCAGTACACCGGTTTTGGCTGCAGTAGATATTAAAGATGCTCCTCGCTTTAGTTATCGCGGGGTGCACTTTGACGTGAGTCGTCATTTCTTTACTGTAGAAGAAGTGAAGACCTTCATTGATATGATGACTCTGCATAATATGAACCGTTTGCATTGGCATCTGACCGATGACCAAGGCTGGCGTCTGGAAATCAAAAAATATCCGAAACTGACTGAAGTAGGAGCTAACCGTAAGGAAACTGTAATAGGTCATAATAGCGGTAAGTATGATGGCAAACCTTATGGCGGCTTCTATACGCAGGAGGAAGCTAAGGAGATTGTGAAGTATGCAGCAGAACGTTATATTACCGTGATTCCGGAAATTGATTTGCCGGGACATATGCAGGCGGCTTTGGCGGCTTATCCGAATTTAGGATGTACTGGTGGTCCGTATGATGTGTGGACTATTTGGGGTGTCTCTGACGATGTGCTTTGTGCTGGTAATGATGATGTATTGACTTTCATTGATGACGTTTTGAGCGAAGTTATAGATATTTTCCCCTCTGAATACATTCATATTGGTGGGGATGAATGTCCGAAGGTCAGATGGAAATCTTGTCCTAAATGCCAGGCTCGTGCGCATAAATTAGGCTTAAAGACTGACAAAAATCATACTACGGAAGAATATCTGCAAAGCTTTATCATCAATCATGGGGAAAAGTTCTTGAACAAGCATGGTCGTCAGATGATTGGCTGGGATGAAACCTTGGAAGGTGGTTTGGCTCCGAATGCTACAGTTATGTCATGGCGTGGTGAAGGTGGCGGTATCGAAGCTGCCCGCCAGAAACATGATGTGATTATGACACCGAATACTTATCTCTATTTTGATTATTATCAGAGTCAGGATACAGAAAATGAACCGGATGCTATTGGTGGTTACTTACCTATGGAACGTGTGTATAGCTATGAGCCGATGCCTAAATCTCTGACACCAGATGAGCAGAAATATATTATCGGTGTACAAGCTAACCATTGGACAGAATATATGCCTACTTTTGCACAGGTACAGTATATGAGTTTGCCACGTTGGGCAGCGCTCTGTGAGATTCAGTGGAGCCGTGCTGACAAGAAGGATTATCAGAATTTTCTGACCCGTTTGCCGCAGTTGATTCGTCAGTATGATGCTTGGGGATATAACTATGCTACCCATGTGTTTGATGTTAGTGCTGATTTTCAGCCAAATAAAGAAAATGCTTCAGTAGAAGTTACTCTAAAGACAATTGATGATTCTCCTATTTATTATACATTGGATGGAACTGAACCAACTGCTTCTTCACAAGTTGCCGAAGGAGTAATTACGTTGAAAGAAAATGCGATATTGAAGGCTGCTACACTGCGTAATGGAAAGGCTAGTCGGGTGCTGACGGAACATATTGCTTTTAACAAGGCTACCTGTAAAGGTATTGTAGCTAATCAGCCGGTCAATAAACAATATGAATTTAAAGGTGTTACTACGCTGGTGGATGGCTTGAAAGGTAACAGCAACTATAAGACTGGACGTTGGATTGCTTTCTATCGTAATGCTATGGATGTGACATTGGATATGGGAGAACCTACAGAATTTTCTTCTGTAAACTTTGAAACGTGTGTGTTGGCTGGTGACTGGATCTTTGATGTGCGTGCAGCCAGCATTGAAGTTTCTGACGATGGAAAGACTTTTAAGAAGATTTTTGAAGAGGAGTATCCGGCCATGAAGCAGGATGATGCCAATGGTGTGAAGGAACATCATTTACAGTTAAAGAAAGCTGTGAAGGCTCGTTACATCCGTCTGATAGCTCAGCCAGAAACTTCTATTCCAGATTGGCATGGGGGAAGAGGAAACCAAGGCTTCTTGTTTGTCGATGAAATTACAGTGGAATAATAGACAGGATAAACTGTTAAATGATAGGATCTATGAAGTTGAAAAATATCTGTTTGCATGGGATGGCTTATATAGCCATCCTTGCTTCGTGTAGTACTCCGGCTGTAGAGCAGGATTATGCAGCGTATGTGAATCCGTTTATAGGTACTGGTGGTCATGGACATACTTATCCGGGAGCTGTGGTACCGAATGGTATGATTCATCCTAGCCCAGATACCCGTATCTATGGTTGGGATGCTTGTTCGGGTTATTATACCACCGATACGGTGATTAATGGTTTTTCTCATTTACATTTGAGCGGAACTGGGTGTGGAGATTATGGAGAAATTTTGTTGATGCCTACTGTAGGGAAGCAACAGATTAATCAAAAGGTAGATGTTTCGGCCAAGGAGCAGTCGTTTGCTGCTACTGGAGCTTCTGAAGCGCAGACTCTTCCTTATGCATCACGTTTCTCTCATCAACAGGAAGTTGCTACGCCTGGTTATTATTCTGTATTTCTGGATACATATGGTGTGAAAGCGGAACTTACAGCTTCAAAACGAGTGGCTATGCATCGTTATACTTTTCCGGAGAGTCAGGAGGCTGGTTTTATTCTGGATATAGACTATGCGTTGCAGGGTCAGCATAACCGGGCAGTGGAGATTGAGGTAGTCAATGATTCTACTTTACGTGGATACAAGAATACCAACAGTTGGGCGTGGAAACATGATGTGTATTTTCAGGCTGTATTTTCCAAACCTTTTACTTGTGACATTGTGACTGATTCTTTGTCGCAAGGGCCAGCCAAGCCGATGAAACCTATAAAAAAGGCATTACTTCATTTTGCTACGGACAAAGACGAGCAGGTACTGGTCAAAGTGGCTCTTTCTTCGGTGGATGCAGTAGGGGCTGAAAAAAATTTGGCTGAAATACCAGACTGGAACTTCGAACGTGTGCGACAGGAGGCTAGAGCTGAGTGGAACCGTAATTTGAAAAAAATAGATATTCATACAGATAATGAAGATCAACGCACAGTGTTCTATACAGCTTTGTATCATACAGCGATTTCTCCCAGTTTGTTTACTGACTTGGATGGACGGTATCGAGGAATGGACCGTAAAATTCATACAGCTTCGGCCGATAAGCCGATGTATACCATTTTTTCTTTGTGGGATACGTTCCGTGCTTTGCATCCGTTGCTCACTATCATTAATCCGGAGCAGAACACGCAATTTATTAATGCTCTGCTGCAGCAGTATCAAGATGGGGGCATCTTGCCGATGTGGGAATTGGCAGGGAATTATACCGGTACTATGATCGGTTATCATGCAGTGCCTGTTATTGTGGATGCTTACATGAAGGGTGACCGTGGTTTTGATGCTCAGCTGGCTTTGAAAGCTTGCCTTCGTAGCGCAGAATATGATACGGTGGCTCCGATTGCTACTACGGATTATCTGAAGCATGCAGCTTTGATGCCTATTTCTAAGTATTATAAGAATACTTTGGGGTATGTGCCTTGTGACAAGGAATGGGAATCGGTAGCTAAAGGGCTGGAATATGCATATAATGACTGGTGTATCAGTGAACTGGCAGGGGCTTTAGGCGATGCAGAAACTCAGCAGCGCTATGCTCAGTTTGGACAATCATATCGTCATTACTTTGATCCGAGTGTGCGCTTCATGCGTGGTAAAGACAGTCAAGGACAATGGAGAACTCCATTTAATCCGCGTGCCAGCAATCATCGGGAAGATGATTACTGTGAAGGTACAGCTTGGCAATGGACTTGGTTTGTGCCTCAGGATGTGAACGGACTGGTGGAATTGATGGGGGGAAAAGAAGCTTTTATCGGAAAACTGGACTCTTTGTTCACGGCTGATTCAGCATTGGAGGGCGAGGTAGTTTCTGCCGATATCTCAGGCTTGATAGGTCAGTATGCACATGGCAATGAACCGAGTCATCATATTCTGCATCTGTATAATCAGGTAGGACAACCTTGGAAGACTCAGGAACTGGTGGATAATGTGCTTCATAACCAGTATTTTAATCATCCTGACGGCCTTTCTGGTAATGAAGATTGTGGACAGATGTCGGCATGGTATGTACTGAATTCTATGGGATTCTATCAGCCTTGTCCGGGTAAACCGGTTTATTCCATCGGTCGTCCGTTATTCCCAGAAGTAACGATTCACTTACCTGGTGGAAAGACTTTCCGTGTTGTAGCTGAAAATAATTCAGCAGAAAATAAATATATAGCATCGGCTACATTGAATGGAGTTACTTTAGATCAACCCTACTTTACGCATCAGCAGTTGATGGAAGGTGGTGAATTGAAATTTGTGATGACTAACCAACCTACCAAGTGGGGAGTGCTGAAATAAATTTTCAAGAATTGAACATAGAGTATGATTCAAAGGATAATCGTATTTTTCTTATTTTTAGGTAGCTTATGGGGAGGAATTGTGTTAGCGCAGTCCGTATCTCCAGGAATAGTACCTATGCCTCAGAAAGTGGAATGGAAGGAGGGAGCTTTTTTGCTCTCTCCAACCATTTCATGGTATTCGGAGTCATCCCTGAAAGCGCATGGTATTCGTGAGAAGAGGGTTTCTCTGAAACAATTAGCTGACAGGCTTGCGATGTCTCATCAGGAAAATTTACAGGAAGCATATGTATTGGACGTTTCTTCTCAAGGAGTTGAATTGCTATTTGCTACTGAGACAGGACGTTTTTATGCTTTGCAGTCTTTGCAACAATTAGCAGAACCTATAGCATCAGACCATTGGCGCATTCCAGCTGTGCATATTGAGGATATTCCCCGATTTGCTTATCGAGGATTTATGATGGATGTCTCTCGTCATTTTCGTTCTAAGGAATTTGTCAAGAAGCAATTGGATGCAATGGCACGATATAAGCTCAATCGCTTACATCTGCATTTAACAGATGCAGCAGGCTGGCGTTTGGAAATCAAGCGTTATCCTTGGCTGACAGAGTTTGCTGCCTGGCGTCCTGAAGCTGTCTGGAAAGACTGGTGGAATAAGCCAGGAGGGCGCAAGTATTGTAAAGAAACTGATGCGGGGGCTCAAGGAGGCTATTATACACAAGAGGATATCAAGGAACTGTTGAACTATGCAGCCGAACGTCATATCACTATCATTCCTGAAATAGAAATGCCTTCGCACTCAGAGGAAGTGCTGGCTGCTTACCCGGAACTTTCGTGTGCGGGTGAAGCCTATAAAAACGCTGATTTCTGCGTGGGTAATGAGGCAGTGTTTACTTTCTTGGAAAATGTGTTGACTGAGGTGATGGAGTTGTTTCCCTCAGAGTATATTCATATTGGGGGGGATGAGGCCGGTAAGCAGGCTTGGAAGACTTGCCCGAAATGTCAGCAGCGTATGCAAGAGGAGGGTTTGAAGGATGTGGATGAATTACAGAGTTATCTTATTCACCGCATTGAGAAATTTCTGAACCAGCATGGTCGTAAGCTGTTGGGATGGGATGAAATCATGGAAGGTGGTTTGGCACCTAATGCTACAGTGATGTCCTGGCGTGGGGAAGAAGGTGGTTTGAAAGCAGCGCAAGCAGGCCATCGTGTGGTGATGACACCGGGTAGATATTGCTATCTGGATAGTTATCAGGATGCTCCGCATACACAGCCTGAAGCTATTGGTGGCTATTTACCGCTCTCGCTGGTTTATTCTTATGATCCGGTTCCGGCTTCGTTTACTCCGGAACAAGCTGCAAAGATTTATGGAGTGCAAGGTAATTTATGGGCTGAATATGTGTGTACAGATGCTCATTATGAGTATATGACTTATCCTCGTTTGCTGGCTATTGCAGAGGTAGCCTGGAGTCAACCTGCAGTGAAAGAGTTTGCAAGTTTCCGTCAGCGTGCATTACGAGAAGTAGACTGGCTACAGCAAAAGGGGTATCATCCGTTTCCGTTGAAAGAGGAAATAGGAGAACGACCGGAAGCTCGTCAGCACATAAAACATTTGGCTTTAGGCAAACCGGTGATTTATCATGCACCTTATTTCTCAGGTTATCAAGCAAGTGGAGATACCTCACTGACTGATGGCAAGTGTGGAGGTTGGACCTATTCTGATGGCGTATGGCAAGGGTTTATCTCTCATAACCGGTTGGATGTAACAGTTGATTTAGGACAGGAAACAGAAATTCATTCGGTGTATGCTGATTTTATTCAGGTAGTAAATCCAGATGTTTATTTGCCGGGTGAAGTGATTATTTCAGTTTCTGCAGATGGACGAAATTTTGAAGAACTGAAACATGATACCTATACAGTATCAAAGGAAAAACCGGTTTGTTTCCAGAAATATGGTTGGGAGGGAACTGCTTCTGCTCGCTATATTCGTTATCAGGCTCGTTCTGATCAGCAAGTGAGTGGATGGATTTTTACAGATGAAATAGTAGTTAATTAATTAAATGAATTATATGAAAAAGATTTTAGCGGGTATAGCCCTTTTGGGAATCACCAGTTTGCCTATGAATGTATGGGCTGAAGGAGATAAATTCGACAGGCATCCAGTGGATTATGTCAATTCATTTGTAGGTACTACTAATTATGGAACGACCCATCCGGGAGCTATTTGCCCACAGGGTATGATGTCTGTAGTGCCTTTTAATGTCATGGGAGATATAAATGGTAATATAGATAAAGATAGCCGTTGGTGGTCTACTTCATATCAGCATGACAATACGTTTTTTACTGGGTATGCTCATGTCAATTTGAGCGGAGTAGGATGTCCGGAGTTGGGCTCATTGTTGCTGATGCCTACTTCAGGTGATTTGAACGTAAATTATTTGGAGTATGGAAGTGGTTATCAGGATGAAAAGGCCACTCCCGGATATTATTCTAATGTGTTGACAAAATATGGCATCAAGACAGAAGTTACAGCTACACCTCGTTCTGGGCGTGCTCGTTTTACATTTCCGGCCGGTGAAGCAAATATTTTGCTGAACTTAGGTGAGGGGCTAACGAATGAATCAGGAGCTACAGTGCGCTTTGTCAGTGATACAGAATTGGAAGGTAGTAAACTGTTGGGTACATTCTGTTATAATCCAGATGCAGTATTCCCGATTTATTTTGTGATGAAACTGCATCGTAAACCGGCTCAGTATGGCTATTGGAAGCAGATGCGGGAAATGAAGGCTGAGGCTCAATGGGATAATACTTCTGGTACAAGGAAGATTTATGCCAAATATGCCAAGGAAATGAGTGGGGATGATATCGGTGCTTGGTTTAGTTTTGACGCTGCAGAAGGTGAGCAGGTAGAAGTTAGCATGGGGGTGTCTTTTGTCAGCATCGCCAATGCACGCGAGAATCTGGAAACCGAACAGGCAGACAAATCGTTTGAAATGATTCATGCGGAAGCCCGTGAAGCTTGGAATCGGGATTTAAGCCGTATTTTGGTAGAGGGAGGAACAGAAGAACAGCGTGAAGTATTCTATACTGCATTGTATCATTTTCTGATCCATCCTAATATCCTGCAGGATGTAAACGGACAGTATCCTGCCATGGAAAGCAATGAAATAATGACTACTCAGAGAAATCGCTATACGGTATTTTCTTTGTGGGATACCTATCGCAATGTGCATCAGTTGATGACGTTGCTATATCCTGATAGACAGCTGGATATGGTGCGTACAATGGTGGATATGTACCGTGAATACGGCTGGATGCCTAAATGGGAATTGTTTGGTAGAGAAACGCTGACTATGGAAGGAGATCCGGCTATCCCTGTTGTGGTAGATACTTGGATGAAGGGCTTGCGCGATTTTGATGTAGAGACGGCCTATGAAGCCATGGTGAAATCAGCTACTATGCCTGGTAAGGATAATTTAATGCGTCCGGATGCGGACGATTATTATAGACTGGGTTATGTGCCTTTGCGTGAGCAGTACGATAATTCTGTGTCTCATGCATTGGAGTATTATATTGCGGATGATGCTTTGTCGCGTTTTGCTCATGCATTAGGTAGAAAGAACGATGCCAAGCTTTTCCGTCAGCGTGCATTGGGATATAAACATTATTACTGCAAGGAATACGGAACATTGCGTCCAATTTTGCCGGATGGTACATTTTATACTCCTTTTGATCCGATGGAAGGAGCTAATTTTGCTCCTAGTCCAGGATTCCATGAAGGTAATTCTTGGAATTATACATTCTATGTGCCGCATGACATTCCCGGATTAGTCAAATTAATGGGAGGAAAGAAAAATTTTGTCAATAAACTGCAACGTGTATTTGATGAAGGTTTATATGATCCAGCCAATGAACCGGATATTGCTTATCCCTATCTTTTTAGTTACTTCAAGGGGGAAGAATGGCGTACCCAGAAGTTAGTAAAAGAGTTGCTGGCTCGCTATTTTACGAATCAGACGGGGGGAATTCCTGGTAATGATGATACTGGTACCATGTCAGCTTGGGCCATCTTCAGCATGATAGGTTTCTATCCGGATTGTCCTTCTACTCCTGATTATACCTTGACTACTCCAACCTTCGATAAGGTTACCATTCAACTGGATCCGCGCTATTATAGTCAGAAAGAATTGGTCATAAAGAAGGTAGCTTCAGATGCTCTTCAAACAGGTGATTACATTCAGACTGTGAAATTGGGCGGAAAACTTCATAAAGGTTTCCGGATCACTCATGAAGACCTGGTGAAAAGTGGCAATCTAGAGTTTGTTGTAACAGATAAGCATAAATAAGAAGAATATATGAAAAATCAAGTGAAATATTTAGCATTGGCTTTTTTGGCATTGCCAGGTTTGGTATGGGCACAGGTCCGTACAGAGCAGACTTTTAAAAAAGGATGGAAGTTTACACGCGAGGATCAGAAAGTTTTTAGCGAAAGTTCTTTTGATGATGCGAAATGGAAATCTGTCATGGTGCCGCATGATTGGGCCATCTATGGCCCTTTTAGTGTGGACAATGATAAGCAGAATCTGGCTATAACACAAGATGGGCAGAAAGAAGCTATGGAACATGCCGGCCGTACAGGTGGACTTCCATTTGTAGGAGTAGGTTGGTACCGTTTAGATTTTGAAGCTCCAGATTTTAAAGAAGGGAAGAAGGCTACCTTGGTATTTGATGGAGCCATGAGTCATGCTCGTGTGTATATCAACGGGAAGGAAGCTGGTTATTGGCCATATGGCTATAATTCTTTCTGTGTAGATGCGACTCCTTACTTAAAGATAGGGGAGGTGAATACTTTAGCGGTTCGTTTGGAAAATGAGCATGAATCGTCTCGTTGGTATCCTGGTGCCGGCTTATACCGCAACGTGCATTTAATTGTCAATGAGCAGGCTCATATTCCAGTATGGGGTACACAGGTAACCACTCCAGAGGTCAGTCAGGAGTTTGCCCGGATTCATTTTTCTACTGAATTGGATATGCCAGCTGACAAGAAGATTTCAGATTACCAAGTAGAAACCGAAATAATGAATCCTGATGGTGTATTGGTGTTAGCTGATTGCCGCTCAGGAAGAGAAGAAGATAAGAATCGTTTCATTCAGGATTTTGTTTTGAAGAATCCTTCGTTGTGGTCGCCAGAAACACCGGCTCTTTATACCGCTGTAACCAAAATTTATGAAGGTGATGAACTGAAAGATGAGTATACGACGCGATTCGGTATTCGTTCTTTGGAAATCATTCCGGATAAGGGATTCTTTTTGAATGGTAAAATGGTGAAATTAAAAGGGGTTTGTAATCATCACGACTTAGGTCCCTTGGGAGGTATTGCCAATATGGCCGGGATTTGTCGTCAAATCCGTATTATGAAAGATATGGGCTGTAATGCTATCCGTACTTCTCATAATATGCCGGCTCCTGAATTGGTACAGGCCTGTGATGAAATGGGGATGATGCTGATGGCCGAATCTTTTGATGAGTGGAAAGGAGCTAAGGTTCCTAATGGATATCATAAGATTTTTGATGAGTGGGTAGAAAAGGATCTGGTGAATCTGATTCGTCATTATCGGAATAACCCCAGTATCATTATGTGGTGTATCGGAAACGAAGTGCCTGACCAATGGAATGGATTCCGTGGTCCTAAGTTGTCTCGGATGTTACAGGATATCTGTCATCGTGAAGACCCTACTCGTCCAGTTACTCAAGGGATGGATGCGCCTGATGCGGTAGTTAATAATAACATGGCTGCTACCATGGATGTGGCCGGTTTTAACTACCGTCCTCATAAATATCAGGAAAATTATAATAAGTTGCCGCAGTGTATTGTATTAGGTAGTGAAACTGCTTCTACCATCAGTTCTAGAGGAGTATATAAGTTTCCGGTACAGCGTCGTTCTATGCAGAAATATCCGGACCATCAGTCTTCTTCCTATGATGTGGAACACTGTGGCTGGAGTAATTTGCCGGAAGATGATTGGATTTGGCACGAAGATCATCCTTGGGCTATCGGTGAATTTGTATGGACAGGATTTGATTATCTGGGTGAGCCGACTCCCTATTACAGTGATTGGCCTAGCCATTCTTCTTTGTTTGGTATAGTTGACTTAGCCGGATTGCCGAAAGACCGTTATTATCTGTATCGCAGTCACTGGAATCCGGAAGCGGAAACCTTGCATATCTTGCCACACTGGAATTGGGAGGGGCGTGAAGGTGAAGTAACACCTGTTTTTGTCTATACTAACTATCCGTCTGCCGAACTTTTTATAAATGGAAAAAGTCAAGGCAAGCGTACAAAGGATTTGACCGTGACAGTGGGAAATAGTAAAGATTCTACTTCTATAGCAGATTTTAAACGTCAGAAGCGCTACCGTCTGATGTGGATGGATACGAAATATGAACCGGGTACCGTTAAGGTAGTAGCTTATGATGCAGCGGGGAAGGCAGTAGCCGAAAAGGAAATCCGTACAGCGGGTGTTCCCCATCATATTGAATTGATAGCCGACCGTACCGAAATTCAGGCAGATGGAGAAGACCTTTCTTTTGTTACTGTCAAGGTAGTAGATAAAGACGGGAATTTATGTCCTTTGGCCGAGAATGAAATTCGTTTTAAAGTAAAGGGAGCTGGTGTCTATCGGGCAGGTGCTAACGGAAATCCTGTATCTTTGGAATCGTTCCAACAGCCTAAGATGAAGGTGTTCAATGGTATGATGACTGCTATTATTGCTTCTGATGGCCAACCTGGAGAAATTACGTTGGAAGCTTCTGCTAGTGGATTAAAGAAAGCTGTCTTGACTTTGAAAGGTCTATAAAAAAGTCATTGCTGCTTTTATAAAGGCAGTGGGGAAGCCATCTGGATGAATCTCAGTTTGCTGAGCTATCAACCGGGTGGCTTCTTTCTTTGGTAAGAAAAAGATAATTTATACATTTGCAGTTTAATCAGTAGAAAATAAGCATTTGCATTAAAAACGGAAATAAGATGGGAAAGATGGAGGCTTTATGTAAATTGAGAGATATTTATCGGGCCATTGCTTCATTTGAAGTTATGTTTGAGGAAAAATACCACCTTAGCTTAAACGAGGGGATGTTACTTTGCAGTTTAAGTAAACGAGGTTCGTTGCAGGCTGGAGAAATTTCGGATTTATTAGGGGTTACTCATTCCAATGCTTCTAAGTTAATCCGTTCGGTAGAAGATAAGGAGTTGATAGAACGAGTATTGGGTAAGGTTGATAAACGCCAGATGCATTTTTCGTTGTCTGAAAAGGGAAAGCGTGTCTTGGCTGATATTAAATGTGGCGAAATGGAACTTCCTGCCATATTACAGGAAGCGGTGAAGTGTGATGCGGCGAAATAAGAAACTTTGAGTGGTTCCACGGATTGCTAAGTAGGAAACGAAAGCTAGCCACAGAGCATGATTATTCAAAATCGGGTGTCCGATATAGTAAATACAAAAGAAACAAAGTGTTGCTGATGCCATGGAGATGAACATCTCCCGGGTCGCTGTAGCCCCGATAAAGATTCCGTCCCAGATGAAGGCAGAAACCCCTGCTGCCGGTATGGCCAGTACCCAGTAAAAATACTCATCGGCGGTGTTCAGTACCTTGGTATCATCAGTCAAGAATTGTAGAAAAGCAGATCCTCCTGTGGCATATAGGCAGGTAAAGAGTACTGTCATCCCTCCTCCCCATATAAATAGCCGTTTGACTGTTGTTTGAAAACCTTGCTGGTTTTTAGCTCCTATGTACTTTCCGCTCAAGGCTTCGCCCGCATAGGCAAATCCATCCATAATGTATGAAAAAAGTGTGAATAGCTGCATAAGCAGTGTGTTGACAGCCAGTATAATTTCTCCTTGTGCTGCACCAGCTGAGGTAAAAAACAAGGTGACAGCTACCAGACAGAGCGTGCGCAGGAATATATCACGGTTCACTTGAAAGAATTTTCCCATAGCATGTTTGTCCCATAATCCGTGGTTGCCTTTCACCAGGATATAGGTCTTCAGTTTCCCATAGTATCGTATCCATAGACTTACTCCCATGAAGAAACCGGCATATTGGGCTACTAGAGTACCGAGTGCAATGCCCTCCACTTTCATTTCGCCAATGAAGACAAAACAAAGACTAGCCACGATATTGACTACATTTTGGGTAATGGCAATCCAAAGAGGGATGCGTGAATTTTGCATGCCGATAAACCATCCGGTTAGTCCGTATAATCCTAACATGGCAGGAGCGCCCCAGATACAGATTTGGAAATAGCGGATAGCCCATAGCTTTACTTCTTCGGTAGGATGAATAACAGATAAAGCAATTTCTCGGATAGGTATTTGGAATAGAATGAGAAAGCAAGCTATCAGAAAGCCAATGCCTACAGAGCGGATAAGTAAGCGGGTAGCTTCTTGCAAATTGCGCTGTCCGTAAGCTTGGGAGGTCATACCACTGGTTCCCATGCGTAGGAATCCGAATACCCAATAGATGATGTTGAAGAGCATTCCTCCTACGGCGATGGCACCAATATAAGAAGCAGCTCCCAAATGTCCTACAATGGCTACATCGACTAGTCCGAGCAAAGGGACAGTAATATTTGATATAATAGAAGGGAGGGCTATCTGAAGAATTTGTTTGTCGATAATTTTCATAAATGTTATAAAATGTATTGCACTTCTTTAAAAAAATAAGAACGTATGGCTCCGTGTTCATCAGTTACTACAAATCTGCCATCAGGTTCTACTCGTAACAGTTTTGCCCGGAACTGGCCCTGTTTATCTTCATACACATGTAGTCCCTGGCGGCGGAACAGGGCATCTGCATAGCGTCGATTAATTTCTTCAGCAAAAGGTTCAAACTGATGGCTTTTTAAATTGTAGTAGTAGTTTTGCATCCGTTGTATGATTCGTGCAAGCAAATCTTTACAATCATGTTCAGTTCCGGTTATCTGTTTCAAAGATATCGGATTGGGGGCATCACTGAAAAAATGTTCCTGATTTATATTCAATCCGATACCGCAAATGCACCGCCCTAGGTAGTACCCTTTCAAATCATTTTCTATTAAGATGCCACAGATTTTTCTTTCTTTATAGTAGATATCGTTAGGCCATTTGATGGAAATGTCACGGGTCCAGTTATCCAGTTCTTCCTTGATAGCTAAGGATACAATTTGAGAGAGAATAAACTGGCGTTTGGCTTCTAGAAAATCCGGATAAATCACTACACTAAACAGTAGATTCTTATCTTTTTCAGATTCCCAGCTGTTGCCTCGTTGTCCTTTTCCCGCTGTTTGGAACCGGGCACTGACAGTGGTAAATTCAGGAACTAATTCTGGCTGCTCATTGCAGATCTGATTCAGATATCGGTTAGTTGAATCAGTTTCTTCTAAAGCTATATGGTGAAATGTTGGGGTATACATAACCATTGGGTATTGAGTGATACAATAATTTGTTTAAAATAGCGGTGAATAAAACGCATCCTCAATGTGTTCAATGTGGAATGGAGCTTTTTCTCCTACTATTGTGATGATATCAAAGCGGATGGGGGCATCAATAGCAAAATGTTTTACATAAGCATCTGCAGCAATGACGATATGTCTTATTTTTTGCCAATTTACAGCATCTTGTGGCTCTTTGTACTGTGTATTACTGCGTGTCTTTACTTCTACAATAATCAATTCTTTGTCTTTAGAGGCTACAATATCCAGTTCTAGGTGATTTTTTCTCCAGTTTCGGTGAAGGATTTGGTAATGATGCTGTTCCAGATAGTTGGCTGCTACCTCTTCTCCTATCTTTCCTAAAGTATTGTGTGCTGTCATATTTTATAGAATTGATGCAATAAAATACAAAATTAATCTTTTTTCTGCTTTGTATTTGCAGAAGGAAAGCTAAATTTGCAGAAAATTCTATTGTTTCCAGGTATTTATAATGAGAAAGAGAGATAAAACTTGTGCGAAAGCTACTCCAGATGAACCGAAGCGGCATCAGCGCATGGTCTGCCTTATGAGCGAAGAGGAGATGCAGATTGTGGACCGTTATCTGGAAAAGTATAAGATTTCCAATAAGTCGAGGTGGTTACGCGAAACGGTGTTGATGTTTATCTATAAAAACATGGAAGAAGACTATCCGACCTTGTTCGGTGAACATGATATGCGAAGATGATGCTAGAAAAAGATATTTATTATATGAAGCAGGCTCTGTTAGAGGCGCAACGAGCTGCTGAACGTGGAGAGGTGCCTGTTGGCGCTGTGGTAGTATGTAAAGATCGGATTATAGCGAGGGCGCATAATCTGACAGAAGCATTGATAGATGTTACTGCACATGCAGAAATGCAGGCTATTACTGCAGCTGCTTCTTTTTTAGGTGGAAAATATTTGAATGAATGCTCTTTATATGTTACTGTGGAGCCTTGCATTATGTGTGCCGGTGCTATCGGTTGGTCTCAACTGGGTAGGCTGGTCTTCGGCGCAGAAGATGAAAAACGAGGTTATCAGCAGTTTGCACCGAAGGCTTTGCATCCCAAGACGGAGGTGATAAAAGGAGTGTTGGCTGAAGAAAGTGCGGCCCTGATGAAAAAATTCTTCTCAGCCAAGCGTCGCTGAGTTTATTCGTTGCCTGGTTTTATTTCTTCGAAATCTACATATTCACCCTCATCGTCATCGAAAATTTTCTTTCTTCGTGAATGCGGGTGACTTTTCTTTTCTTCAGTCTCGTCAGCATAGCTGTCTTGGGTTGTTTGCCATGTATTTTGTTTTTGATTGGGGGCAGTGCGGGAACCCATATTAAAAAGTTTGCGTACTACAGCAGCTATGATACCCAGTCCGATGATGAGTATCACTAAAATAATCAGAAATATAAATCCTAAAATATGGAACATAGGTTATTAGTCTTTTTTGTTATGTAACATGAATGACTATACAACAACCGTGCCAAAAAAAATGTTTATGCTTTGTTTCTGCAAGTCAAAATGGAAAGCAGTAAATACCATACGATGATGGCTGCAAATCCACTAATCTGGAAAATAGCTAAGAGAGGAATACATACCAATAGGAATGTAAAACTTACTTTGTTGTCTTTCCAAGAAAGGTTTTTAAATTTCAGTGAGAACATGGGAATCTCAGAAATTAATAGCCAGGAGAACAAGCAAACCAAGGCTACCAGATAGAATGGATGACATTGGCTGGAAATGATCCAGCTATGCATACCCACTGCTAAAGAACCCCAGAATAGGGCATTGGCAGGTACTGGTAAGCCGATAAAGGAGGTTGTCTGGCGGGTGTCATTATTGAATTTGGCCAATCGTAAAGCCGAAAATACAGAAATCAAAAAAGCTGTATATGGAATATAGTCTGCCATTCCTTCTAGATAAACTGGATATGCCATTTCTTTAAATAAAGAAAAAACAACCAGAGAGGGGACTAATCCAAAGCTTACATCATCAGCCAGTGAATCCAGGTCTTTTCCTATAGCCGAATGAGCATGAAGGGCTCTTGCTGCTAGTCCATCAAAGAAGTCGAACACAGCACTGAAAATGATAAAGAGCAGAGCTCCTTCATAGTTTGCCTGGAAAGCGCAGACGCCAGCTATACAGCCAGAGAAAAGGTTCAGGCAGGTTATGGTATTGGGAATATGACGAGTAATGCAATTGGCCATAATGATTCTTGATTGGTTATTTAAGTTTGGCAATGACAGTCTGGTTACCAGTGGTTAACTGTCCCATTTGTACCAGAATTTCAGTTCCTAAGGGTAAGTAAACATCCACGCGGGAACCGAATTTGATAAATCCCATATGCTCATCAATGAAGCATTCTTCTCCCGGTTCTGCATAGGTTACAATTCGGCGAGCCATAGCACCAGCTATCTGACGGGCCATAATTTCCACTCCTTCAGGAGTTTCGATTACAACCATAGAACGTTCATTGTCCGTGCTGGCTTTAGGCAACCAGGCTTTCATAAATTTGCCGTTCTGATGACCGACTTTCTTTACAGTTCCGTCTACGGGATACCAATTGGCATGCACATTTACCAGGCTCATGAAAATGGAAACCATGATACGTTTATCATGGAAGTATTCCGTTTCTTCCACTTCCTCGATGACTACAATTTTTCCATCTGCCGGAGCTACTACAATTTTTTCAGTATCTCCTCCAAAGAGGCGGATTGGACACCGGAAAAAATTTACTAAGATGCCATATACTATGGCACTGATGGTAGCTACTGCATAGAATGGGATTTTATTGTCTATGCCAAAATATAAGGCTGAATTAATAGCTAATATTAACAGAAAACTGCCTACTAATGTGTGGGTACCTTCGCGGTGGATTCGTATCTTCTTCAGTTTTTTCAGTCGACTCATATAGTTGTTCTATTCTTATTTAATGTATTTTGCCTGCAAAAATAGGTTTATTTTGAAAATCAAACAAGAAATATAGCTTAGATTTGCAAATGTTGTTAACTTTTGGATAAATATTTTTGTTGAAAAGGGGATAGATAGTAATTTTGAGCCTCTCAAACCATTAGATTATGCAGGATTTTGTTCATTTGCACGTTCATACCCAATATTCATTGCTGGATGGTCAGGCTAGTGTGAGCCGCCTGGTCGATAAAGCCATCAAAGATGGCATGAAGGGAATTGCGGTAACCGACCATGGTAACATGTTTGGTATTAAGGAATTTACCAACTATGTAAATAAGAAAAATAGTGGTCCCAAAGGTGAGATTAAAGAGTTGAAGAAGCGGATAGCCGGTATTGAAAGCGGTGAAATCGCTTGTGAGGATCAGGAGGCTGAATTGGCTGATTGTCGCATCAAACTACAGGAGGCTGAGGCTAAGATTTTCAAGCCGATTATCGGTTGCGAAATGTATGTAGCTCGGCGTACCATGGATAAAAAAGAGGGAAAACCAGATCAGAGCGGTTATCACTTGGTTGTGCTGGCTAAAAATGAAAAGGGGTATCATAATTTGATTAAATTGGTATCCAGAGCTTGGACAAAGGGGTATTATATGCGTCCGCGTACTGATCGGAATGAGTTAGAAAAGTACCATGAGGGATTGATTGTCTGTTCGGCTTGTATCGGTGGGGAAGTGCCTAAGAAAATTATACAGGACCGGTTGGAGGAAGCGGAAGAAGCAGTGCAGTGGTATAAGAATCTGTTTGGAGATGATTATTATTTGGAGTTGCAGCGTCATAAAGCGACTGTAGCCCGAGCTAATCATGAAGCTTATCCCTTGCAGCAGAAAGCCAATGCCAAGATATTGGAATTGGCTAAAAAATATAATGTGAAGGTTATCTGTTCTAATGATGTGCATTTTGTGGATGAAGAAAATGCTGAAGCACATGACCGGTTGATTTGTCTAAGTACCGGGAAGGATTTGGATGACCCTTCGCGTATGCTCTACACCAAGCAGGAATGGATGAAGACCAAGGCCGAAATGAATGAAATTTTTGCCGACATTCCTGAAGCATTGTCTAATACGTTGGAGGTGTTGGATAAGGTGGAATTGTATTCTATTGATCATGCACCGATTATGCCTACTTTTGCGATTCCGGAAGAATTCGGTACAGAAGAGGAGTATCGTCAGCGGTTGACAGAAAAAGACTTGTTTGATGAGTTTACGCAGGATGAGAATGGACGTGTGGTACTGAGCGAGGAAGCGGCTAAGGCTAAAATTAAGCGTTTGGGCGGGTATGAGAAGTTGTATCGTATCAAACTGGAAGGAGATTATCTGGCTAAATTGGCTTTTGATGGTGCCAAGCGATTGTATGGCGATCCGTTGAGCGAAGAGGTCAGGGAGCGTCTGAATTTTGAGCTGTATATCATGAAAACCATGGGTTTCCCGGGTTATTTCTTGATTGTGCAAGACTTTATTAATGCGGCGCGTACTCAATTGGGGGTATCAGTAGGTCCGGGCCGTGGTTCTGCAGCCGGTTCGGCGGTGGCTTACTGTTTGGGTATTACAAAGATAGACCCTATTCAGTATGACTTGCTGTTTGAGCGTTTCTTGAATCCCGACCGTATTTCATTGCCGGATATCGATGTGGACTTTGATGATGACGGTCGCGGGGAAGTGCTTCGCTGGGTGACTGAAAAATACGGTCAGGAAAAGGTGGCTCATATTATCACTTATGGCACTATGGCTACCAAAATGGCCATCAAAGACGTGGCTCGTGTGCAGAAACTTCCTTTGTCAGAATCAGACCGCTTGTGTAAGCTGGTGCCCGATAAAATTCCTGATAAGAAATTGAATCTTTCCAATGCCATAGCTTATGTGCCTGAATTGCAGGTAGCTGAAGCATCGCCCGATCCGTTGATGCGAGATACCTTGAAATATGCCAAGATGCTGGAAGGGAATGTGCGAGGTACTGGTGTGCATGCTTGTGGTACGATTATTTGCCGGGATGATATTACAGATTGGGTACCGGTCAGCACAGCAGAGGATAAGCAGACTGGTGAGAAGATGCTGGTGACACAATATGAAGGTTCGGTGATTGAGGATACCGGCTTGATTAAAATGGACTTTCTGGGGCTGAAGACTTTATCTATTATTAAAGAGGCTGTAGAAAATGTGCGATTGCATCGGGGAGTTCAGTTGGATATTGATAAGATTTCCATTGAAGATTCAGCGACTTATCAGCTTTATTGTGACGGACGTACCATTGGTACATTCCAGTTTGAGTCAGCTGGCATGCAGAAATATCTGCGGGAACTTCAGCCAAGTACTTTTGAGGACTTGATTGCCATGAATGCTCTTTATCGTCCAGGACCGATGGATTATATTCCAGATTTTATTGATCGTAAATGGGGGCGTAAACCCATTGAATACGATATTCCTATCATGGAAAAATATCTGAAAGATACCTATGGTATTACCGTTTACCAGGAGCAGGTGATGCTTTTGTCTCGTTTGTTGGCCGATTTTACTCGTGGTGAGTCTGATGCTTTGCGTAAAGCCATGGGTAAGAAATTGCGTGATAAGCTGGATCAGATGAAGCCGAAGTTTATTGCAGGTGGGCAGAAGAATGGACATGATCCTAAAGTATTGGAAAAAATATGGGGCGACTGGGAAAAGTTTGCTTCATATGCTTTTAATAAATCACATGCCACTTGTTATTCCTGGGTAGCTTATCAAACAGCCTACCTGAAGGCGAATTATCCGGCTGAATATATGGCGGCTGTAATGAGCCGAAGTCTGTCGGATATTACAACAATCACTAAGCTGATGGATGAATGTAAATCTATGGGCATTCAGGTATTGGGACCGGATGTGAATGAAAGTAACCTGAAGTTTACAGTGAATAAAAAAGGGAATATTCGTTTTGGCTTAGGAGCTATCAAGGGGGTCGGTGAAGGAGCGGTTCAGAGTATCATGGAAGAGCGCGAGAAAAATGGTCCTTATACCGGAATCTTTGATTTTGTGCAGCGGGTTAATCTGAATGCCTGCAATAAGAAAAACCTGGAGTGTTTAGCGTTGGCCGGTGGATTTGATAATTTCCCGGAATTGAAAAGGGAGCAGTATTTTGGAGTGAATTCCAAAAATGAGGTATTCTTGGATACGTTGGTTCGTTATGGCAACCGTTATCAATTGGATAAGGCGGCAGCTGTCAATTCGCTGTTTGGCGGTGAAAATGTGGTAGAAGTGGCTACTCCGGAGATACCGGCTGCAGAGGCATGGAGTGATTTTGACCGCTTAAATAAGGAACGTGACCTGGTGGGGATTTATCTTTCAGCTCATCCACTCGATAGCTATTCTGTGGTGTTGGAACATGTTTGCAATACACAGATGGTGGAACTGGAAAATAAAGAGGCATTAGTAGGTCGAGAAATTACCATGGGAGGTATGGTAACGTCTGTGCGCCGGGGTATCAGTAAGAACGGAAATCCGTATGGTATTGCAAAGATTGAAGATTATTCCGGTTCTGCGGAGTTACCTTTCTGGGGTAATGACTGGGTTACCTATCAAGGATATTTGGGAGAGCGTACATTCCTTTTTATTCATGCAAAGGTGCAGCCTAGGCAGTGGCGGCAAAATGAATTGGAACTGAAAATTACTTCTATGGATTTGCTGCCTAATGTGAAAGATGAACTGGTAAAGAAGGTTACCATATTAATTCCGTTGACAGAACTTAATCAGTTGTTGGTCAGTGAACTGAATGAACTGGCTGATGCTTATTCAGGTTCTACAGAACTCTATTTCAAGGTAGTAGATCCGGAAGATCAGAAAATGTCGGTTGATTTGATTTCGCGTCAGAAGTCAGTGGCGGTCGATAGGAAATTTATTTCTAAATTAAAAGACCAACTAAAACTTGACTTCCGGATAAATTAATTATCTTTGTGGAAACATTAACCCATAAAAAACGATAAAATATGGCTTTAGAAATTACAGACAGCAATTACAAAGAACTTTTGGCTGAAGGAAAACCCGTAGTGATTGATTTTTGGGCACCTTGGTGCGGTCCTTGCAAAATGGTAGGTCCTATCATTGAAGAATTGGCTGCAGAATACGAAGGCAAAGCTTTGATTGGTAAATGTGATGTTGACGAAAACGATGATGTAGCTGCAGAATTCGGTATCCGTAACATCCCGACGGTACTTTTCTTTAAAGATGGTAAGTTGGTAGATAAGCAAGTGGGATCTTCTCCGAAGTCTGCTTATGCTAGCAAGATTGATGCACTTTTATAAATACATACAACTATGGGATTGGAAGACGATTTCTTGAAGAATGATGTGGACGATGAAAAGACCATCGAGTACATCAAAAATTATTTGCCGCAGGATTTAAAGGAGAAATTCTCGGATGATGAGTTTTATTACTTCCTTGATCTGATTGACGAGTATTATGCGGAAAGTGGTATCTTAGATGCTGAACCCGATGCTGATGGATATATTGATATCGATTTGGGTAAGATTGTAGATTACATTATAGCAGAAGCTCGTAAGGATGAGATGGGTGAATATGACCCCGAAGAAATTCTGTTTATAGTACAAGGTGAGATGGAATACACGGAGTCTATGGATGAAGAGTAACCCCCAAAAAGTATAGGGCGGTGGCTATCAGGATCACACCTAAAATACCGTAGAACCAGCGAGCCTGTGTTCTACCTGCATTTTGAACAATGAATTGGGTGTTACGAGCCGTAAAAAACCATTCCCAATTGCCAATTGCCGCCAATAGGGCTATCAGCCCTGTGGCGGCAAAAATTATTTGTATAAGGTATTGGCTCATAATTCTTCCCATGTGAGTTTGCGTTCACCATTTTCCACTTCTTCAATGGTTACTTTAATGGCATTGCCGGGTAGAAGTTCTTCAATCAGTTCCGGCCATTCAATGAAGCATACAGCACCGCTGTAGAAATAATCTTCATATCCCATGTCATACACTTCTTCCAGTTTTTTTATACGGTAAAAGTCAAAGTGGTAAATTAATTCACCGGCCAGCTCTGAACGGTATTCGTTGACTATGGCAAAAGTGGGCGATGTAATGACATCTTCTACCCCGAGTTCTTCGCAGACAGCCTTAATAAAGGTGGTTTTCCCGGCTCCCATTTTCCCATAGAAGGCAAAAACTGTATTATCGCCCATGGCTGTTACAAATTGATGAGCAGCTTCATGTATTTGTTCCAATGATTGAATCTGTATTTCCATATCTTTTTAGTTTTTAATTTCATTTTTAGTTCTTGAGGGCATTTGCTGCAAATATAGCCAAAAACTTTTTCCTGCTTTGCATATTGCATAGATAATGATTGAAAAGAAAATGATGGCTGCTCCTGAGGGTACATTGAGGTAGAACGAGATAAGAAGTCCTCCGAGGCAACTCATATATGCGATGCTTATGGATAACCAGATAATGTGGTGAAAGCGGTAGGCAAACAAGTTGGCTGTCATCTGTGGAATGGTCAGTAGGGAGATGACCAGCACGATGCCTACCATGCGTAGGCAGGCTACAATAGTAAGCGCGATGCACATCATCAGCAGGTATTCAAACAGTTGGACCGGAATTCCTTGCGAACGGGCAAATTCGCGGTCGAAGGCAATGTAGATAATAGGGCGCAAATAGCAGGTGAAGAATAGACTAAGACCGATAGCTAAGCATGCCAGCAGGGTAATGTCACTCCAGGTAATGGTGAGTATGTTTCCAAATAAATAAGCAGAAAGATCGGGAGCAAATCCGGGTGATAAAAACGTAAATATGATTCCTAATGCCATGCCCAAAGTCCAGAATACGGCAATGGCTGAATCCTCGCGCATGTCTTTTCGTTTACTGAGCCACTCCACCCCGAAAGCGGAGATAACGGCAAAGACTGCGGCAGAGAGGATGGGCGAAATGCCGGTATAGAGTCCGATACCGATTCCTCCAAAAGAGGCGTGTGTCAGACCTCCACTGATAAATACCAGACGACGGGTCACAATGTATGTGCCAATCAAACCGCATACAATGCTGGCTAGCAGACTACCGATGAGTGCATGTTGAAAAAAAGTGTATTGTAGAAGTTCCACAGGTAATTGTTTGTTGTAAATGGTAAATAGGTTTTGCTTTTTTAGTGGTCACCGTTCATTCGGCGCTCACCGATAATCAGGAAAACTTCATCTTTAATATTAGAAGGGAGTTCAATGCCTCGTAACTGAAGACTTCTCACCCATCCGGCTACATCCGTATCTTGCATGGTATAGAATACATCTCGGAATTCATCTTCCTGTTGAGGTGTATATTCGTCCGGTCCTAGTCCGATGTATTGGTCTAAGTCTTCATCATCATAATATTCTATTTTCTTACTGACAGCGGCCAGTAAACTGTCTCGTTCACAAATTTCGTGTTGTCCGCAGCATTCTTGATCTACCTCCACTACTTCGGGCATGGCATCCAGTTCGCCCTTCTCAATTTGTTTTTGCAACTTTCGGTTGCGTATCGTTCCTGCTATGGCTGCTATTACAGCCAATACCATCAAGCTAATGATCAGTATCCACATGTCTTTTCGTCTTAATTCTTTGTCTTGATGCAAAGTAAGATATTTATTTCTGAATAAACAAACTTTTGTTTCATTCATCTGTGTTTGTAAAAACGTACTATCTTTGTCCGTGTGTTTGCAGCGTATGGCTGTAAAAAATAAAATGTTTGCTTATGTCTACTGTTGTATTAGCTTTCGATTCTTTTAAGGGATCGGTCAGTGCAGAAAAACTAACCGGAAGATTGGTTTGTCATTTACATGGCTTGTTTCCGGCTTGGCGTATATTGTCTTTCCCCATTGCTGACGGAGGGGAAGGTACGCTGGAAATGTTGGCGCGGCACTTGCCGGTACGGCGTATCCTGTGTCAAGTGCATGGTCCTATGATGGAGCGGATGTCTGCATCCTATATCGTGATTCCGGACGGTACAGTGGTTGTAGAGACAGCAGCTGCCAGCGGATTGCCTTTGGTAGAGCCTGCTCTGCGCAATCCGATGGAAACAACTACATTAGGTACAGGAGAATTGATTCGGGATGCCTTGAAGCGGGGGTATCGGAAATTTGTTTTAGGTTTGGGAGGCAGTGCTACAAATGATGCCGGTATGGGGGTAATGCATGCATTGGGCGCACGCTATTATGATGTAGAAGGTAAAGAATTGCAGCCTGTAGGAAAGAACTTACTAGAGGTGGCGCGGATAGATACGTCTAAGTTATGTCCTGAATTAAGACATGCCTCATTTGTATTGGCATGTGATGTGACGAATCGTTTTTATGGTGAACAGGGGGCAGCGATGGTGTATGCTCCTCAGAAAGGAGCGCTTCCCGAGCAGGTGTTGCAACTGGATGTGGGTTTGCGTTCTTATGCAGCTGTGCTGTTGCGTGAAAGGAACTGTGATGTTTCTCAAATAGCTGGTGCGGGGGCTGCCGGTGGAATGGGAGGAGGGCTGCTTCCTTTTCTGCAAGCTGAATTGAAATCGGGTATCGATATCTTATTGGATGTGGTGAAGTTCGATGAAGCCTTGCGAGAGGCTGATTTGGTATTGACTGGCGAAGGTAAGATAGACAGGCAGACAATGATGGGAAAAGCGGTCAGTGGTGTCTTAAAAAGGGCATTGGCACATGGAGTTCCTGTTATAGGGCTCGGTGGGTGTGTGGAAGATGAGGAACTGTTGAAACGGCAAGGCTTTGCTGCTCTTGCTTCTATCCATCCCGGCGGTACTCCTTTAGAGGAAGCAATGCGGGAAGAGGTAACATTGAGGCATCTTTGTGACACGGCCGAACGGATGGTGCGAGAAAAATTGGGTGTAGTTTGTTAGATTTTGATAGTGAATTTTGTAGTGAATTAGGGTGTGATAACTAAAACAAAAAACTCCGAAATGCTTGACAATAAAGCTTTTCGGAGTTTTTTAGGTGGTGCCACCAGGAATCGAACCGGGGACACAAGGATTTTCAGTCCTTTGCTCTACCAACTGAGCTATGGCACCTTTGTTTCTCATTTGCGGTTGCAAAGGTAGATATATTTTTTGAATCTGCAAGCGATTAATGGAAAAAAATGATTTTTTCTTTAAAAAATAAAGGAAAGCGTAGAATTTAACTCCCCCAAAAGAAGATTTGAATACATCCTACGCTTTCACTAGCTAAACAACTAACAATACATTCTGCCTTTAATCAATGTTTGGATTGATGCTATGCCATTGATCAATGGCCGGCAGTACGCCCATGCTGATGACTTCATCGCGCAGTTTGCATAAGTGGGCGTAGCTTTCCTGTAGCTTGGTTTCTTCTTCAGGAGTACCCTTTAATTCTTTATAGTGTACGCCATCGAGGGTAATTTCTGTTTCCATTGCCATCATGATATGGTCAAAGCCATGGCTGTGTACATATGTACCGGCCGGCCAGCGGAAGGGTTTGCCTCCCATGGCAGCTGCAATCATTTCAATGGATACATAGGCCGGGCTTTGGAAAGAAGAACGGCCACGCAGTGCTATGATATTGGCTCCGCCTTTGATGACTTTGGTTTGGATTTCGGCCCATTGTTCTTGTGTCAGTTCTGGAGTACCGATGAGGCTGGTCAATGGCTTTCCATCAACTGTAGCTGTTGAGGCATACACTGCCATTTGCTCGCCGTGTCCGCCATAGGTACGGCAATTTTCAATCTTGTCGGGAGCCAGACCAAAATGTTTCGACAGCTCGCTGCGGAGTCGGGTACTATCTAAGGCAGCTAACGTAGTTACCTGAGAGGGTTTCAATCCGGAATATAGCAGGGTGATAAGGCCTGTTATATCGGCAGGGTTAAAAATCACGACTACATGTTTTACATCGGGGCAATAAGCTTTGACGTTTTTACCGAATTCTTCAGCAATTGCTGCATTTCCTTTCAATAGGTCTTCGCGAGTCATGCCAGCTTTGCGGGCAGCACCTCCTGAGGATACTACATATTTAGCTCCGGTCAATGCTTCTTTGATATCAGAAGTAAAAGTGAGGTTTAATCCTTCAAAACCGCAGTGGTACATTTCTTCCGCTACGCCTTCCAGACCGGGGCCGTAAGGGTCATATAAACAAATGTTGGGAGTAAGGTGCATCATAATGGCTGTCTGTGCCATGTTAGAACCGATCATGCCGGCTGCTCCTACGATAGTCAGTTTGTCTGTTGTCAGAAATTCCATAACTTAATAGTTTAAAGGTGAATAGATTCTTATCTTTTTTCAATAACAAATATAAGGCATTTTTGGATTGCTTGTATATAGAAAAAAGTTATGCTTCTTTCTGAAAAGTTATAGTGAAAGAGGGGGAAGTCCGAATTCTTCCGTATCTTTGTCGAAAAACAAGATAGCTATGAGTATTGAACTGGGAAAATTCAACAGATTGAAAGTGGTTAAGTCAGTGGATTTCGGCATGTATCTCGATGGAGGTGAGGAAGGCGAAATCTTGTTGCCTGGCCGTTATGTACCCGATGGATGTCAGGTAGGTGATGAATTGGAGGTGTTTCTTTATTTGGATAATGAGGAGCGTCTGGTAGCTACGACCTTGACTCCGCTGGTGCAGGTGGGTGAGTTTGCTTGTCTGGAAGTGGCTTGGGTCAATCAATATGGTGCATTTTTGAACTGGGGGTTGATGAAAGACCTTTTTGTGCCTTTCCGTGAACAGAAGATGAAGATGCAGGTGGGAAAGAAGTATGTGATTCATGCTCATTTGGATGACGAAAGCTATCGCATTGTAGCATCGGCCAAAGTGGACCGGTATCTTTCCAAGGAAAAGGCTTCTTATGAATCAGGGCAGGAAGTGGATGCATTGATATGGCAGAAAACGGATTTAGGCTTTAAGGCTATTATAAATAACAAGTTTAGCGGATTGATTTATGAGAATGAAGTGTTTCAGTCCTTGCATACCGGTATGAAGGTGAAGGCGTATGTGAAGCAGGTACGAGAAGATGGTAAGATTGACTTGTTGCTTCAGAAACCTGGTATGGGAAAGGTAGAGGATTTCTCCAAGGTACTGTTGGACTATATTTGTGCACAGGGCGGATTTACAGCCTTGAACGATAAGTCTGCGGCCGATGAAATCTATGCTTTATTCGGAGTCAGCAAAAAGACATTTAAAAAAGCTGTGGGGGATTTGTATAAAAAGCGCCTCATTGTGCTGGAAGAGAATGGTATGCGTATGTTATAAGGGAGTGCTTTAGCTCACTCCCTGATAGAACAGTGGAAGTGCTGCGTTTTCTGTTGCATTTAAGACATGGAGAGAAGTTCCATTGTGTAGGTCTTGTTGATATCTGTTCGTTGTATCATGTTATTATATTTTAAATAGAATCAAATCAAATGCAAGTATAAATAAAAAAAATACATTTCAGAAGAACTTTTTTGAAAAAGATTTTGCATTCTCAAATTTCTTTGTGACTTTTGCAGCGATAAAAATAAACTAACCCTTTAAACATTTGATATCATGAATTCAAATATGGAAAAGCCCTTTGTTGTGGGTATTGACATAGGCGGTACAAACACTGTCTTTGGCATTGTAGATGCACGCGGAACCATTGTATCCAGCGGTTCTATCAAAACCGGTGCATATACAGAAATCAATGAGTATGTAGATGAGGTATGCAAGAACCTTTTGCCTTTGATTATAGAAAACGGAGGCGTGGATAAGATTAAAGGTATCGGTATCGGTGCTCCTAACGGAAACTATTACAGCGGTACTATTGAATTTGCTCCGAATCTTCCCTGGAAGGGCGTAATTCCTTTGGCTGCCATGTTTGAGGAACGTTTAGGTATTCCTACTGCACTGACTAATGATGCGAATGCAGCCGGTGTGGGTGAAATGACGTATGGTGCTGCTCGTGGTATGAAGGATTTTATCATGATCACTTTGGGTACCGGTGTAGGTAGCGGTATTGTTATCAACGGTCAAATGGTGTATGGTCACGACGGTTTTGCCGGTGAGTTGGGTCATACTATTATCCGTCGTGAAAATGGTCGCCAGTGCGGTTGCGGTCGCAAGGGATGTCTGGAAACTTACTGTTCAGCTACCGGTGTGGCCCGTACTGCCCGCGAATTCCTGGCTGCCCGTACCGAAGAAAGTTTATTGCGTGCCATTCCGGCAGAAAACATCACATCTAAAGATGTGTATGATGCTGCGGTAAAGGGTGATAAACTTGCCAATGATATCTTTGAATTTACCGGTACTATCTTGGGTGAGGCTTTGGCTGACTTTATTGCTTTCTCCAGCCCGGAAGCTATCGTGCTTTTCGGCGGTCTGGCTAAATCGGGCGAATACATCATCAAGCCTATCCAGAAAGCCATTGATGAAAATGTTCTTAATATCTATAAAGGAAAGACTAAGCTGCTGATTTCTGAATTGAAGGATTCGGATGCTGCCGTTCTCGGTGCCAGTGCTTTGGGTTGGGAACTGAAGGATATGAAGTAATATGTACTTTGTTTATGATGAAACAGGGTGTGCGGTTTATGAACTGCACACCCTGTTTTTTTAAGGTTGATAGTATCCCTGCATGCTCATTTCGCAAGCTGTAAGATATTGGTACTTATCTTCTTCGATAGGGTAATCCCAGCATCCCAGCTGATGATAGATTTCGCCTCCAAACCCGTGCTTGAATTTATAGAGTCCGTACATGGGGTGTGAACTGTCAGCATAGGGAGCAATGCCGAACATGTCGTATTCCAAGCAATGGTTTTCCTTAGCTATCTGGATGGCTTTCCATTGCAGGGCATAGGTAGGCATCAGATGGCGGTAGGCTGATGAAGAAGCACCGTACAGATAAGTGGCACGATGGGCTGACAAAACGAGGAACATGGCAGCCAGAGGGATATTGTCGTAGTAGGCTATGAGCAGTTTTACATGAATATCTTCGTCCGGGCATTCTATTTTTGAGGCAAATACTGATTGGAAATATTCCATATCATTCAGGTAAAGACCATTGCGGAAGGCGGTTTCACAGTATAGGTCATACCAGGTCTTGAGGCCTTCAATTCCTTCCGATCGTACTTCAATTCCTTTTCTTAATGCCAATCGGATGTTGTAGCGTGTTTTACTCTTCATCCGGTTGAGGATGTCTTCTTCTTTTTTACTTAAATCCAGTACGATGGTGTTAGAAGGAAGTATATTGGAATTGGCCTTGCGCAGATTATGGTTACAGGTGCCAAAATTGAGTTTCAGTTCTTGAAACTCCTTTGGCGGAAGTCCTTTCCAGCGTCCGTCTTCATCGAAGTCATCTTTCTTGCACCAGTGGGATTCCCAATTCAAGTCATAGCGCAGGGCAATGCAGTGTTTGGGAAGGTGTGATTTCAGTGATTCGGAGAGTTCTTCTAAAAACTGTCCTTGGTTTTCTTCAGAAGGTTCTGTTTCGGGACCATAGGGCAGATAGGCGATATAATCTTCATGGTTCAGGTATTGAAAGAAAAGGATCAGGTCAGCATGGGTATAGGAAAAGCCGCCTACATGGGTGTAGATGTCGCTGTTACGGATGGAAAATTCAAAGGCCGAAGAGTTCATGCCCATTCGTTCTTTTACTTTCGACCAAAAGCTGGTTTGTTGCACGATGGGGGTGCTGTAAGCATCATTGATTTCTTTAGGTTCTATCCTTAAATGCATGGTGTAAACTGTTTTTTTTGTGTCACAAAATAAGGTGGGGGCTGAGAGCCTGGTCTCATCCCGATAACATGAAATAAATGTGTAAAAAGGGTGGCATGCTGTAAACATGCAATGGGTAGTATATTACTTTTGTTCTGCAAAGGTAGGCAATATATCCATATAAACCAAATGACCAGGATCTGCTTCGCCTGATGCAATCTGATAATCAGTTCTTATTAGGTGAAGGGTGAAAGATGAAGCTGGCGGATTTTTTGATGTAGGTTTAGAAAATTCCAGTGGAACTTTAGCTCACTAATTCCTGGCAAATAGTGGACTAATTCCTGGAGAATAGTGGACTAATTCCTGAAGAATTAGTGGGCGAAAGTACAGAGATATTGTTGTAAGATGGAGGTTTAATGTTTTATTTATAAAAGCAAAAAGCATCAATAATCTTTCGATTATTAATGCTTTTTTACCAGTCGGGGTGACTGGATTCGAACCAGCGACCACACGCCCCCCAGACGCGTACTCTAACCGGGCTGAGCTACACCCCGAATTGCGGATGCAAAGGTACGCCTTTTTTTTGAATCTGCAAGCATTCGGGGAATTTTTTTTATTTTTTCTGCTTATTTTTTTTAGATTCCCATGCATTCACGGTAAAAATCGAACATTTCAAAGAGGGTTTTCTGGTCGGCTGTTTGATTGAGTGCGATGTCGCCTATATCTTTCAGTAGGGTGAAGTTGATGATGCCGCCTTTATTTTTCTTATCATGTTTCATCAGTTGATAGAGCGTGTCATATTGTTTGCAGTCGAAGGAAAAAATACCGTAGTTTTCCTTCACCAAGCGGATGACCTGGCGCATTTTTTCTGATGGGAATCCGGTTTTCAGGTAGGAGAGATAGAGTTCGCATACCAATCCCCATGCTACTGCATAGCCGTGCAGTACGGGTCGGTTTTCTGCCAGAGCCAGACTTTCAAAGGCATGTCCCACGGTATGTCCCAGGTTCAGGGCTTTGCGGATACCATGCTCATGAGGGTCTTGTTGCACAATACATTCTTTAATCTGTACCGATTGTCCGACCAATGTTTTCAACTGGCTGAAATTGATTTTTTCTGTAGGAAAAGCCAGCAGTTCATTGAAATGCTGTGGGGTACCGATGAGGCCGTGTTTCAGCATTTCGGCATAGCCTGAGAAGAAATTATGGGTATCGAGCGTGCGGAGGAATTCGGTTTCAATCAGCACACAGTCCGCTGGGGCAAAGACTCCGATTTCATTTTTCAGTCCGTTGAAGTTGATGCCGGTTTTCCCGCCTACCGAGGCATCGACCATAGCCAGCAGTGTAGTGGGAATATTGATATAGGAAATGCCGCGTTTAAAAGTAGAGGCTGCAAATCCGCCTAAATCAGTTACCATGCCTCCGCCCAGGTTGATGAGCAGGGAGTGGCGGCTGGCTCCTTGGTTGCTGAGTGCTTGCCATACTTGAGCCAAGGTGTCCAGGTTTTTGTGCACATCCTCGGCTTGGATAATAATTTCATCTACATTGTTTAATGCAGGGACTTCCTGTATCAGAGGTAAGCAGAGTCGGTGGGTATGTTCATCCGTCAGGAGGAAAATCCTGTCATGCGGACATTGATGAATGGCATTTGTCAAGTTGTGGGTCAGCTCTTCGCAAAGAATTACTTTTTGTGGATTCATGGGCGTATTTTTTTGAATGATGGTTTCAAATGGTTGATTTATCGATTGGCAAAGATACTTCTTTCACCAATAAATGTTACCTTTGTATCAAGAAAATAAATTGTATCATTTAAAATTCATAAACTCAAATGAAAGCATTATTACCTGTATATTGTCGCCCGTTGGGATATTTTGTCATGGCGTTGGCTTTGTTCTTACCTTTTCTGATGGTACTGATGGGGAAAGTAACCGACGGAAATCTTCTTTTCTATAAAGAGTGTTCCAAACTGCTGATGATGGTAGGTGCTCTGATGATTCTGTTTGCATTGCATAAGCATGAAAGCCGCGAAACGGAACAGATCCGAAATACGGCTTCGCGCAACGCTATTTTCCTGACAGTCTTGTTTATCTTCGGTGGTATGCTCTATCGGGTGGCCAAAGGAGATATTGCGAATGTCGACACTTCGTCGTTCTTGATATTCTTGATTCTTAATGTGCTGTGTTTGGAATTTGGCATAAAAAAGGCAGCGGTAGATCAATTGTTTAAGAAGCGGAAATCATAAATTGTTTATCTTCCGGTTAAACCTTTTTTTTTAAGATCAGTCAAAGAAATCAGCAGTGCAGTAAGAATCGCGGCACTGCTGATTTTTTTTTGGTTAAGAAAAAGAAGAAGAATAGACATGAAAAGATTTTTTTGGGGAATGGTTTTGTGGTTGGGAGCAACTTCCCTGACTTATGCACAAAATGGAATTTCGGTATTGGGGCGTGTGATGGAAAAAGATACACAGGCTCCGGCCATACAGGCTACTGTTCAGCTATTGGCTTTGCCGGACAGTACGCAGGCTGCCGGGGTAGCCAGTTCGAATCAAGGGTATTTCAAACTGCCGATGGTAAAACCGGGAAAATATGTATTGAAAGTTTCCTATATTGGCTATAAAACGCACATGCAGCCCATGTGGCTGGCCAAGGCTGTGCCTGAAAAGCAGGTGGGAACCATTACGCTGGAATCGGATGCGGTGATGCTGGCCGAAGCTGTAGTGGTAGCGGAAGCCCCGCAGGTGCAGGTGGTGGAAGATACGGTAGCGTTTAACTCATCAGCCTATCGGACTCCCGAAGGGGCCATGCTGGAAGAACTGGTCAAAAAATTGCCGGGTGCTGAAATAGATGATGACGGCAATGTGAAAATCAACGGGAAGGAAGTGAAGAAAATCATGGTCGATGGCAAGGAATTTTTTGGCGGAGATGTAAAAACCGGATTGAAGAATCTGCCGGTAGATATGATTGACAAACTGAAGACGTATGATAAGAAGTCGGATCTGGCTCGGATTACGGGCATTGACGACGGAGAGGAAGAAACGGTGCTCGATCTGACGGTGAAGAAGGGGATGAACCGGGGAGTGTTCGGCAACATCGATTTGGCGGGAGGTACGGAAGACCGCTACATGGGGCGTGCCATGGTGAATTATTTTAAGGATAAGACACAGGTATCCTTGATTGCGGGTGCCAATAATGTGAATGACCAGGGTTTTTCCGGTGGCGGTGGAGGCCCGCGCTGGCGGCGAAACAATGGGCTTACGGCTACCAAGGAGTTGGGAGTGAACTTTGCTACAGAGTCTGAAAAACTGGAATTGGGCGGTAGTGTGCAGTATAATTATAGGGGGAATGATGTTATTCAAACGGGGTATTCAGAGAACTTCTTGAGCAATGCGGCATCTTCCTCTTTCTCTAATTCCAATTCTCGGAATGGAAGTACTTCTCATGATTTTAGGGCTAACTTCCGTATGGAGTGGAAACCGGATACGTTGACGAATATCATTTTCCGTCCGAATGTTTCGTACAGCAAAACGGACAGTCACTCGGCATCCATGTCGGGAACGTTTAACAGTGACCCGTTTGCGCTGGTGCCGAATCCGAATGATTACCTGGACTTGTCGCTCCTAGGGCAGGCTGATGTTCTGCAGGATGACCCGTTGAAGGATATCCGGGTGAATACCAGTAACAATGAGTCGGCCAGCGACGGGCATTCGCTGTCGGCCAATGCTACGCTGCAGCTGAACCGTAAGTTGAGTGCCAAAGGACGTAATATCACCTTGCGTGGACGTTTCACTTATGGGGATAATGAAAATGACCAGTACAGTGCTTCCGATACCTGGTATTTTCTACAGCAGGAGGGAAATACCCGACCCAATGATATCATTCGCCGGTATATCACTTCGCCTACCTCTAATTACAGTTATTCGGCAGACTTGACCTATAGTGAGCCGATTGCCCGTGCCACTTTCCTTCAGTTGCGCTATCAGTTTAAATATAATTACAATGAAAACGATAAAAGTGTGTATGATTTGTTGAAAAGTGATGCTGACTGGGAAATGGGACATGCTTTGCCGGACGGATATATGAATTATAAAGATGCAAGTCAAAGTAAATATGCGGAATATAAGACATTCAATCATGAAGCTATGGTAGGCTTGCGCGTGCTGCGGCAACTTTACCAGTTGAATGTGGGGGTTACGTTTGAGCCACAGCACACGGAGCTGACTTACCGGAAGGGCGAAACCGATACGGTGACTATGCGGGATGTCTTTAATTTTGCCCCGAATGTGGATTTGCGTTTCCGCTTTTCTAAAATCAGCCAGCTGCGCTTTATCTATCGGGGACAGAGCAGTCAGCCCAGTATGGAAAACCTGTTGCCAGTAACCGATGATTCAAATCCGCTGAATATCCGTATGGGTAATCCGGGGTTGAAGCCTTCATTCAGTCATAACCTGCGTCTTTTCTACAACAATTATCTGCCCGAGAAGCAGCGCAGTATTTTTACCCATGCTTTCTTCCAGACTACCCAAAACAGCATCAGTAACAGCCGTACCTATAACGAGGATACGGGTGGATGGACCTCTATGCCGAAGAATATTGATGGCAACTGGAGTGTGTTTGGTATGCTTGGATTTAATACGGCTTTGAAAAACAAGAAGTTTACAATAGGTACTTTTTCTAATGTGCGATATGCCAATAATGTGGGGTATCTGACTTCGGGCAAGGGAGCTGAGGCGGTTGAACAAAAAAATACCACTACCGATTTGACTTTGAGTGAACGCCTGAATGCTACGTATCGCAATAATTGGCTGGAATTTGGTTTGAATGGTTCTTTCTCTTACACGGTGGAAAAGGATAAGTTGACTCCGGATAATAATCAGAAGCCTTATAATTTTTCCTATGGAGCTACTACTACTGTTTCTGCTCCCTGGAACATGAGTTTGTCTACCAATGTGGCCAATCAGAGCCGCCGCGGGTATTCCGATGCCAATATGAACCGCAACGAGGTAATCTGGAATGCACAGCTGTCCCAGACTTTCCTAAAAGGGGCTGCTACCATCAGCTTTGAGGTGTATGACATCTTGCGTCAGCAGAGCAATATCAGCCGTTCGCTGACGGCCAGCGGACGTTCGGTCTATGAATATAATGGGGTGAACAGCTACTGTATGCTTCATTTCATTTACCGGCTGAATATCTTTGGCGGTAAAAACGGCCAAAAGGGTATGCATGGTCCGGGTAGAGGTTTCGGTCCGCGTCATTATGGTGGTGGATTTGGTCCCCGTCGCTTCTAATGCTGAAAAAATAGACTGGATTACATTGTTGTTTCCACTCTTTTCCTTTATATTTGTTGAAAGATAAAGGAAAAGAGTGGATTTTTTATGACGGTAGATTGGAACCTGGTTTTTAGTCAGATAGCCACCGTGGCATTCGATATTCTTTATTTCGGTGCTATTATCGGTACGATTGCGATTATCATTCTGGATAACCGTAATCCAGTAAAGACGTTGGCATGGATTCTGGTCTTGATGTTTCTTCCGGTAGTGGGGTTGGTATTTTACTTCTTTTTCGGGCGGAGCCAGCGACGCGAACGTCTTATCGGAAAGAAGCTCTACAGCCGGCTTATGAAAAAATCTATGATGGTTTACCGTGAACAGGCTTCCTGTCAGCTGCCTCCTGCTTATGAACGGCTTATCTCACTGTTTCAAGATATCAATCAGGCGTATCCTTTTGAGGGAAATCGAATTCAGGTGTATACAGAAGGGTATAGCCTGCTTCAGTCACTGCTGCATCATCTGCAGCAAGCCAAACAGCATATTCATGTAGAGTTTTATATCTTTGAGGATGATGCTGTGGGTCGCATGGTGCGTGATGTGCTGATAGAAAAAGCTCGTCAGGGAGTAGAGGTGCGTGTTATTTATGATGATGTGGGTTGCTGGCATGTGCCTCATGCGTTTTTTGAGGAGATGCGGGAGGCTGGTATTGAGGTACATAGTTACTTGAAGGTACGTTTTCCGCAGTTTACCAGTAAAGTGAATTACCGCAATCACCGGAAAATTGTGGTAATTGATGGAGAAGTGGGTTTTGTTGGGGGGATGAATCTGGCTGAAAGGTATCTGCGGGGTATTTCCTGGGGAATCTGGCGTGATACTCATATCCTGATTCAGGGAAAGGCGGTTCATGGGCTTCAGACGGCTTTTTTGCTGGATTGGTATTTTGTAGACCGTACGTTGATTACTGCCACCCGGTATTTCCCTGATATAGCTTGTAGTGGAGCAGCATTGGCGCAGATTGTAACCAGTGAACCAGTGGGGCCCTGGCGGGAAATCATGCAGGGGCTGACCAAGGCTATCTTGAATTCCAGAAAATATTTTTATATACAAACACCTTATTTCCTGCCTACAGAATCTATTTTGCAGGTCATGCAGACGGCGGCTCTTTCCGGTGTGGATGTACGCCTGATGCTGCCATTGCAGGCAGATAGCAAGCTTACTCATCTGGCTTCTTGCTCTTATCTGGCAGATGTGCTTCGCGCTGGGGTGAAGGTGTATTTTTACAAGAAGGGCTTCTTGCATTCTAAAATGATGGTGTCGGATGATGTCTTTTCTACTGTTGGCTCTACGAATATGGATTTCCGTAGCTTTGAGCATAACTTTGAGGTGAATGCCTTTATTTATGATGCAGAAACAGCGTTGCAGATGCGGGAAATCTATTTGCAGGATCTGCGTAATGCCGAGCAGGTATTCTTGAAGAACTGGACGAAACGTCCTTGGTATCGAAAAGCAGCCGAGAGCCTGGTCCGGCTCTTGGCGCCTTTATTGTAAATGTTACTTTGGATGGGCTTATCGGAAGAATGAAAAGTTAACGCTTCCGTATACGCGTCTCTCCAGAAAATGCGGATGATCTTCAAAATTGTCTTTTTTGCCATGTTCCAGGACAAAAAGGCCTCCTTCTTTTAAAAGCTCTTGCTGGAATACTAAATCGGGCAGTGTAGCCAGACCAGCCAGTTCATAGGGAGGGTCGGCAAAAATGAAATCGAATTTCTCCTTGCTGTTTTGCAGGTATTTAAATACATCACCTCGGATGGGAATACAGATATCGGTGTTTACTTCTTTCATAATCTTGCAGATGAAAGCATGATGGTCACGGTCTTTTTCCACACTGATAACCTGGCTGCATCCTCGTGACACCAGTTCTATGCTGATGCTGCCTGTACCGGCAAAGAGGTCTAGAGCCCGTATACCTTCTTCAAAATCCAGGTAATTGGAAAGCACATTAAAGAGGTTTTCTTTGGCAAAATCCGTTGTAGGGCGTGCCTTGAAAGTCCGCGGAACATCAAAGCGTCTGCGTTTATAGATACCACTGATTACTCGCATATATTTAAGGGTTGTTTTAAAACATGAACTTTTAATCGCCTAAATGAACAATGGCCTCCAGGTCAATATGTGATGACGGATTCATGATGTACACTTGGCGGATGTATTTTTTCAATTCGGTCAGCCATTCGTTTTTGTCTTGCAGCATACCACTCAGGTGAAGCTCATCACGCTCTTGATCTAGCCCTAGCTGTTTCCAGGTATAGAGCAGGTAATAGAGTTTATCATGCCAGTCCCGGCATTGGAATGAATTTCCTAATAACAGTCTGCTCCGTTCGTAGCCATAGAGGTCTATGGTATGGCTGTGCAGATAAGCATATAGTTTCCGGTTGTTGCCCAAACGGCTTTTTCCGGCAAATAGGTCAATAAAAGGGCTGGCCTGTGCATAGAAATGTGCACTGGGGTGCTGTTCCAATAGAAAGGAATGGCTGCTCTTGTCTATTCCGAACAAGACTACAATGTTATTCTTATGCAGGATGTTGTAGAGTACGGTTTCGTTATCTCGCTGGGTATGATTGTGGTAGAATACAGTTTCTGCCTGTTCATCTTCAAAGTACTCTAGCGGGATGAAAGTAAAGCGGGGACTGGCCACCAAGACATGGACCTTGCGGAAAGGGCGGCTCAACCAGGCTGTTTCCCGAAAAGTCTGTTTGAGGTTGGCAGTTAGAGAAAGGGTGGTATTCACCTCTTGCTCATGATAGAAAGGCTCTTCTTTGCTATGAGGGTCAAATACATAAAAAGAAAATCCATCCGTGCTGAGACGGATGGATAATGTATATTGGTTTGATTGGTCGAAATCAATCATCCTTTATTCCCAGTTACCTGCATTATTGTTAGCGGTTTCCAAGCTACCGATCATCAGACCTGTATATTTTTCCATTTTTGTTTGCAGGTCTTTCAGGTTGGCAATTTCTTGCTTGTCCAAACCATTCAAATAGATATCAAACGGAGCTTTTACTTCGAGCAGACAGAACGGAGCACCAGACTTAGCTGTGTCATTCTTGATAGCCATTTCAAATTCAGCACCGTTTCCAAAAGGAATGTAGCGCATAGAATCCGGGTTGAATCCTTGCGGGAAGATAGTATCCAATACGGCTACCCACATGGTATCACGTTTGAAGTTCTCCAGACCAAGTTTCTTAACTTCATTATAGTTACCAGTCTTCTGAGCTTTTTCGATAATTTTAACAGCTTTCTTTTCAGTCAGACCTTCTTCTAACTGCTTGTCGCTCAATTCGCCTTGTTTGTATACGAAGGGCAATTTCTGGTTCTTTACAAAGTCAATCAGTGTATCAAAGCTGGCAGTGTACTTCTGGTCGTGCATGTTACGGTACTCTGCTTGTGCCTTACGGATATCCATCAGGCGTGCGATAACTGCTGCATCTCTGTGCTTTTTGGCATTCTCAAAATCGATAGGACCCATGATGCTGGCATAACAAATATAAACCAATACCAGAGCACATAAGCCTAAAACGATATTAAATACTGTTTTCATGATAAATATGTTTTTTAGTTATTATATTCGCACCGCAAAAATAAAAGAAATAAATTGAATAACGGCTGTTATTCTGACTTTTTTCTGTTACAAAAATGATAAATAACTATTTAGAGTCGCAAATTAAGGAAAAATTTCCTTATCAACCAACTTCAGAGCAGGAAATCGCGTTAAAAAAGCTGGCTTCTTTTCTCACGGAACAGGCAGGTGAACAGGTCTTTTTATTGAGGGGGTATGCCGGTACCGGTAAGACTTCACTCGTGGCTGCTTTGATCAAGGCTTTGGATGAATTGAAGCAAAAGTCGGTTTTACTGGCTCCTACCGGAAGGGCAGCCAAGGTGTTGTCTTCGTATGCAGGTCATGCTGCTTTTACCATTCACAAAAAGATTTACCGGCAACTGTCTTTTTCGAATGATTGGGAAAATTTTTCGGTGAATGATAATCTGGTTACCCATACCTTGTTTATAGTGGATGAGGCTTCTATGATCTCTAATGAGGGGTTGTCGGGGGCTTCGTTGGGTACAGGACGTTTGCTCGATGATTTGGTACAGTATGTGTATGCCGGACAGGGATGTCGCTTGCTTCTGATGGGCGATACGGCTCAGTTGCCGCCTGTAGGAGAAGAGCAGAGTCCGGCTTTGTGGGGGGATGCTCTGCGAGGGTATGGTCTGGAAGTGACGGAGGTGGATTTGACTCAGGTGGTACGGCAGGAACTGGATTCTGGCATTTTGTGGAATGCAACTCGGCTGCGTGAACGGCTGGTGGAGGATGCGTGCTGGTCATTGCCTAAAATCCGGGTGTCTGGTTTTGCTGATATTAAAGTTTTGCCTGGCCATGAATTGATTGATGCTTTGGAACAGTGTTATGACCGGGATGGAATGGATGATACCATTGTTATATGTCGTAGCAATAAAAGGGCCAATATCTATAATAAAGGAATCCGGGCGCAGATTTTATGGCGTGAGGAGGAACTGGAAACGGGTGACTGGTTGATGGTGGCAAAAAATAATTATTATTGGACTGAGCAGCTGGTTGCGGAACTGAAACGGCAGCCGGATACGGCGTTACAAGCTGAGCAGGTTCCGGACTTTATAGCCAATGGTGAACTGGCTGTGGTGCGACGAGTACGTCGTACACATGAGTTATACGGGTTTAGATTTGCTGATGTAGTGTTGTCTTTTCCTGATTGTCATGACCTGGAGATGGAGGTCAGCTTGCTGCTCGATACCTTGCATAGTGATGCTCCGGCTTTGCCAAAAGCTGATAATGACCGTTTGTTTTATGAAGTATTGGAGGATTATGCTGATATCTCTCTAAAGCGGGAACGGATGAAGAAAATGAAGGCTGACCCTCATTATAATGCAGTTCAGGTGAAGTATGCGTATGCGGTGACTTGTCATAAGGCACAAGGTGGTCAGTGGAAAAATGTATTTTTGGACCAGGGGTATATGTCGGATGAATATCTGACGCCCGATTACTTCCGTTGGCTGTATACAGCTTTTACCCGTGCCACGGGCACCCTTTATCTTGTGAATTATCCGCAGGAGCAGGTAGAGTAAATTTACTCTACCTCAAATCCGATGCTTTCTACGGCTTGTATTATGGCTATAGGGTCGGCCTTACCATAGATCACGACCTGCCCGTTGGTCAGGTTGGCTTCTGCTTGTGTAACGCCTTCTACTTTTAAGATGGCTTTTTCTACATTGCTTTTGCAGTGGTTACAGGTCATTCCTTTTACGGTAATGTGCTGTATTTCTTTTTCATCCTTTTCAGTCGTGCATGCTCCGTGTTTTTCGTGGCAAGTACAGCTGGCCGGATTGTGATAGCGCTGTATGAAAGCATTGATTAGCAGAATGGTCAGCAGGATGAAGCTGCCCAGATGCAGGTAGTTTATGCCTTCGTGGTGGCAAGACTGCATTTGTATCAGTGGGGCGGTAAACCATTCACGCGGCAACAGATAGTCGATCCCTAATCCGAAGCATATGGCTCCGGAGATGATGGAAACAAGGTATAGTGCCAGCGTCTTTTTGCCCATCACTTTACTGATTACTAGGATGGAGGCGGCATTGACAGCCGGGCCTGCCATCAGTAGCACTAAGGCCGTACCGGGTGAAAGTCCTTTCAGCATCAAGGCTACGGCAATAGGTATGGACCCGGTAGCACAGAGGTACATCGGGATGGCAAAAGCTAATACCAGCAGCATACTGAGCAGGGGCTTGTCGGCAAAAACTGCGAAGAAACTGTCGGGTACAAATACGGTAATCAGGCCGGCTACAACCAGACCCACTACCAGCCATTTCCCAATATCTTGCATCATTTCTACAAAGGCATAGTGCAAGGCGGTTTTCAGCTTTTCTCCAAAAGATCGGTGAGAGGTATGGCTGGTCGATTCTTTTGCTTCAGAGTCAGATGTCTGGTTCAGTGTATTATCCAGTTTATTGATTAAACTGCCACCCAGTAAGGCCGTGGCCAATGCTACTATAGGGCGCACCAAGGCAAAGGGAAGTCCCATGAGCGAGTAGGTGGCAATAATAGAATCTACACCGGTTTGTGGAGTCGCGATGAGAAACGATATGGTAGCTCCTTTCGAGGCTCCTTCTCTGCGGAGAGACATAGCCGTAGGAATGACTCCACACGAACAGAGTGGAAGCGGGATGCCCAGCATGGCCGCATTGAATACAGAACGGAACGAATTCTGGCCCACATAGCGGCGGTATAAGGTGTTAGGTACAAATGCATGCATCAGTCCGGCCAGAAAGAATCCCAGTATCAGGTAGGGAGCCATGCCGTTAATCAGTTCAAATATCTCTTTCATCTTTTTGGGTATAATTTTTCTGTTTACATTCAGGACAGAGACCTTTCATTACACAGTTGATTTCTTCTACTTCAAAGTTTCTAGGGCAAGGGATTTGTGAACTGTCAATGTCTTTGATGCAGAAGGTTTGTCCACATTCAGTGCAGGTAAAATGAATGTGTGAATGGTGTTGCTTGGAGTTGCATACGCATCTGCAATATAACTTTGATCCGCTGCCATTGTCTACCTCATGCAGCAGTTTATGTTGCAGAAACAGAGTCAGCGTGCGGAAGAGGGTAGACTTATCGATTGTATCCATCCGCTCTTCCATATCTGCCAGGGTGAAGGTATGGTCTAGCTGCATGATTTCCCTCAATATGGTAATCCGTATGGCTGTGAGGTGTATATGAGCCTCTGTCAGCAACTGTTCAGCTTCTTTTATAGAAGGTTGGTTCTGTGTGGAATGTATCATGCTGTCCTTTTTTTGATTCAGCAAAGATACGTTAAAGAATTTGCAAGCTGATTGCAAATTTTGTTTTTTTATAAAATGGATACTTTTATCTTCAAATCCATGCATGCATATGTTTTCGGATGGCATTTGATTCGCTCAGCAGTCGGATGAACTGTTGGGCAGAATGTTTGCGATAGGCATTTTCCAGCATGTGGATACATCCTTCCATGTCATTTTCAGGTACATCCAGAGGAATGGCCTTTACATCTTGTTCGTCATGGATGGTGGCTTCGGAAAGAATAGTCACCAATTCGCTTTGCCGGATCAGGTTCAGCAGGATATGCACCTCGTTCAGTTCTACCCGTACTCTGAAATGTGGACAGTATCGTGAGCTGACCTGGTCGAAAGCATTGCGCGCCTGCATGCCGTGGGCAGGCAGGGCAATGTCATATTTTTCAATTTCAGCCAATGTGACTTTTTCTCTTCTGGCCAGCGGATGGTGTTTATTGACGATAGCTGCCAAGTGATTGTTGAAAAGTACATGCGATTCGATACCGGCATAGCGGCGGCTGGGTTTGAAGGCCAATACAAAATCTATCTCATGGCGTCCCAGCATTTCCATCAGCTCTTCCATGGGTTTATAATAGATATTGAGTTTCACCCTAGGATAAGACTTCATGAAATCCAGCAGAGTTTCTGTAAGCAGTGGGCTGAAAGTAAAGGTTACTCCGATATTTAGTGTACCGGTCAGCAATTGCTTTAAATCGTGCATGCGTTCCGTGCAGGTTTCTGCTGCATAGAGTGTCTGCAGGGCAAAAGGCAACAGCTCCTCGCCGGCTTCGGTCAGATT